>Ga0153966_100002_pt1 | contig 290679 bp, 417 predicted proteins | sample TSFL050MetaG_FD_104738 | JGI IMG/M metagenome (GOLD analysis project Ga0153966, IMG submission 104738) | Attine ant fungus gardens microbial communities from Florida, USA - TSFL050 MetaG | ecosystem: Host-associated > Fungi > Mycelium > Unclassified | place: USA: Florida, Paynes | collected... | reverse complement strand
TTTTGCTGTGCACCTTCACAGGCAAAAGAAACGCAATGCACGAGCCCAGACGGGAACGTTCACTGTCGCTGATGCTGCTATTGGAACTAGGTTCTTAACAGAATATGGCGGTACCAAGGGTTTCCGGTATAACAATAGATTCATTTATTTTCAGAAAAGTAACCACAGCCCACGATCAGACATCGTCGAGACAATTTCTCGGACCCCTTGGATTGACCCTATAAAGGAGCGAGAGCAGAAAGAGAGGGACGAAGTTCTAACCTCCTCCTCTATGTCCATTTCTTCTATCCAATTTTGCTGGCAATGCAGAGATGAAGTGGTTTCGATAGAGGCAGAAGCCAACCTGGATGCGGATTTACGATTTGACCCTGGTCGGCGGGAGGTACACGTTATTACAAAAGGTGACGATCTTTATCTCAACATCATTGCAATCCGATACACGTCCATCTATGCAATTTCCCGACATTACTCAACAATGGACGGAAATTATGTCTTGTTCTTTGAACTGGGAATGCCTCCAACATTTCTATGCAAAGCTCCGAGCTTCTTGAATCCAGGGTCGGAAGTCACCTACTCGCGAATGTCAACATTTCCTCATCTCGATAATCCTCGCGCCATCTCTTTTACTGGTCTGGCTCTTCGCCTGGTATTCACTTCGAAGGAAGAATCAGACAAATTTTCGAAACTGTCGGAGACTGCTGGGATTCGACATGTTCACGCCCATGAAGCCATTATCGAGCGACGAGGATTGTTCTCTGCTGCTAACCTAGACACCCTGGAGAGAAATCTCCTTAAGTTTGACTGGAATGTCGCCTTCCAGTTATCATCACTGCTCCAGAATATGATACTTGATACCTCCGAATTGCTTGATTTGTTACCCAGGATCAAGAAGATTTCGGATCTCAAGGGCAAAAATTACACCGCTAAACTATTGAAAGAATTTTGTAATGTTGCCAGTGGGCTCTGGTATAGCGATGATTTCAATGAAACTATTGAAACCTGCTTTCACTCGGTGGAACGAGAGTTCAACAAACAGGATGACATAATTTCTATGATTCCTGATGATGGTAGCTATTACCAGTCATTGCATATAATCATCACCCCTACGACTATGTTCCTCAATGGACCGTTTCCCGAGCAATCAAACCGAGTCATCCGCAGATATGATAACGAAAATCATGAAAATTTTCTGCGTGTTACTTTTCGGGATGAAAATCACTTGCAATATCGTTTCGACCGTGAGGTAGACGGTCCAAGATTTGTTAGGGAGCGAGTTGGTGTATTCCTCAAAAATGGTCTAACAATCGCAGGCCGTGCCTTTGAATTCCTTGCATATTCACAATCCGCGCTGAAGGAACATTCCGTATGGTGCGCAGGGGTTCAATGTTAGCTCAATTGGGCATTTCTGACAGTTTTTTTAGGTTTGTCAAAGCTTTCCAAGATCCCAATTATGGCCATGTCGATGCGGCTGCCATTATCGATAGTCTTGGAACCTTTCATGGTCTCCCTTACGACCCAGACCTAATGCGCTGTCCGGCACGATATGCCGCACGAATCTCCCAAGCGTTCACTGCGACTGACGCAGCTGTGGTTCCAGTAGAAGAAGTCTTGAAACTCGATGACATTACGACGAGAGATGGCAAGTACGTCTTCACTGACGGGGTTGGGACAATGTCAAAGGATCTTGCTCGTGCGATATGGAAGAAATTACGGGAGCCGAAGAAGGGACATGGAAAACTGTCTGATTTCCCCCATGCATATCAAGTTCGTTATCGAGGGTCCAAAGGGATGCTCTCAATTGATTACACTCTTAACGGCGTGCATTCGATAGGGCTACGTCCTTCAATGACTAAATTTGAGGCCGATGATGTCTCCGGAGAACACGAGATTGAAATAGCACGAGCCTTCGACCGACCAACACCATACTATCTCAACCGTCCGCTTATCATGCTCCTAGAAGGCCTTGGGATTTCATATGATGTATTTCACAACTTTCAGGAGAAAGCAGTCTCCGATACCAAAAGTGCCACTGCAACGTTGACGGGGGCTGCTCGTTTACTGGAGACACATGGTCTTGGGGCCTCTTTCAGGTTACCATCGACAATGCAGAGTCTGGCCAAACTTGGTCTTGACTCGATATACGATGATCCCTTTTACACTCGACTTCTCAAGGTCGGAGTCTACCATATTCTTCGCGACCTCAAGCATCATGCCCGAATTCCGATCCCTGGTGCCTGGACGCTCGTTGGAGTTGCGGATGTTCATCACTATCTCGAAGAGGGTGAAATTTTTGCTTGTATCAAGCATCATACAGAGGGTGTGATCTTCCTTGAAGGGCCGGTTCTCATTTCACGGTCACCTACTATCCACCCCGGAGATATCCAACTGGTCAGAGCAATTGGAATACCCCCAGAACGTTCGTGTTTTGCGAGAGAGCCCCTGTTCAATACAGTAGTTTTCAGTGTTCAAGGTGCAATCCATTCTATGGCGTGTAGGTAGGTTAGCTCATGTTCTTTCAAGGAAAACGGCCTCTTCCGTCATGCCTAGGGGGTGGGGATCTTGATGGTGACATCTATAACATCATCCCCTTGGTGGATCACCCTTGGTTTGAACCGAAAAGGTCATTGAATGCTCCAGCAGAGTATGCGCCCACTCAAAGAAAACTTTTAAATCGGGATAGTACGATGAAAGACGTTGCCGACTTTGTTATGGAGTATATTATTTCAGATGTAAGACACTGGTCTGTGTCCTCGATCTTGTTGAACTCATTATGATTCGCAAGGTGGTCGGGATAATCGCCATAAACTGGCTGATTATCGCAGATCAGAGTCAGGATGGAATATACGACACTGATTGCATCACGCTCGCGCACCTGCACAGTGATGCTGTAGACTACCCAAAATCTGGTCGGGCAGTAGAACTCAGCGCCATTCCAAAGCTGAAATTCAAGGTCAAGCCCGACTGGAATGCCCCGGAAACAATAAACCCTGACTCCTCCAACTATTATCAGAGTCAAAAGATAATCGGCAAATTATTTAGAGCCATTGAGCTGGATGAAGTTTCTGCATCCAGCCGTCCTCGACGGCGTACAAGGAGGACTATGTCGAGACGGACACAAGATCATCTATCCATTTATCAACTGAAGGATCCTAATTCTGCTGTCTTTGATTTGGTTGAGCGACATGTTAGGAGGTTTCTGGATACTGCAGGCCCGTGGGAGGTATCAGACTTCGAGAATGTCTCCAGGCTTTTCAAACGGTTCTCTAGTGAACTGACAAGCATTGCCGCCAATTACAGCCTTTCTCACAAAAGTGTAATGCTCACTGAGGAAGAGGTTATTGCCGGAACGATTATACAAAAAACATCACAGCCTCGAACGCGAAAAGAGTACATGACCAAAGTGAGAGACATGTCAAACACGCTTGTGAAGGGGATTCTGTTCGAGCTCGAGGGAGACGAACACAGGACACTCGAGGATCACTTGAAGTACGCTTGGTTGGCATGGGAGTTGTCCTTTGTCGAGGTCGCCAAAGAAAATTTTGGAGCGAAGAGCTTTGGTTGGCTTGCGCTCAGTGCTATTTTCGATGCGATGAAAATGATTGAAGACCATGATGCGTTGGAATTAAGAAGCTTGAGAAGTAGGAGAGGGTGATCTGGTTGTACATCGTGCTCACATCATCTGTCTACTTAAGGAGAGGCATTTTGAATAAAGCAGCCAACAGGAAAAGATATGAAGATGAGGCAGCTCGTATTGCCTATGCCTGATTCCGAAGGACTGGCGTGCGTCAGTTAAAAAGGCGGTGGAAGCACATACTAAGGTTAACGTACCCAGAATCACAGAATCACCACTAGTCGCGTTATAGATTAGTCCCATATACACTTTTATAAAATAAATTACTAACCGCAAAAACATTTTACTAATGAAACGGTCTTTATTAACTGGTTTTTTATTTTTTCCCTTGGGAACTTCTGTCCACATCTAATGGAACATGGTCGCAATTGAATAGAGGAATAACTTTTTTGAAGAACTTGCCTCTTTCACGTTCTCGAGGACCTGGTTAATCACGATGAGATACTGGCGGAATTCGGCGAAAGTTCAATACCATATTACTGTGGCGATCAAATGCCTTCACTCGAGCCAGAAGTTTCTTGTTGTTTCGCAAGGAGATGAGGACTTGAGTGTGGTTTCGAACGGCTTGTTGAAGCACCGACAGGGGACCCTGAGAGATTTCATGTTCTTCCAATTGGCGCAGTTGGGCTTCATCGAGTTCTGATTTGGGAACATGAACATACTGGCTGTATTATTATGAGCGAGCTTCTGGCCGTGCATCTGGTTCTGCACCTACCTCATTTTTAGAGATTATGGTTCGGCCTGAGTTGGAGAATTTATTTGGTATTGACAACAAAGTCAAACAAACAAGCAGAAACGCTTTATCACTATCTCTAGTCCTGACTATCTCTCAATATGGGCCGTATCAAGCAGAAAGGCAAGGCGGGAGCTGCAAAAGCCTACATTACACGATCTTCTGCTGTTAGGAAGTTACAGTGTTCCTTGGCTGATTTTCGTCGGCTTTGCATCTTGAAGGGTAACTGTCATTGTTTTATTGCTCAGGAGTGCTGTTGAGATCAACCAAATTTCAGGGATATTCCCAAGAGAACCCAAAAGTCGGAAGAAAGCCAACAAAGGCTCTTCAGTACCGACCTCCTTTTATTATACCAAGGATATCGCCTACCTCGCACACGAGCCCGTCCTCAAGAAACTGAGAGAACACAAGGCTTTTGCGAAAAAACTTTCGCGAGCGTTGGGTCGAGGCGAATGGAAAAGTGCAAAAAACTTGGAAGACAGCAAGCCAGTTTATCGGCTCGATCATATCATCAAGGAGAGGTATGTAAGGGCCGTACCGCACTACTTCTAAGCCTACGTTCTTTCTCACAGATATCCCACCTTCATTGATGCCCTGAGGGATATAGACGATGCTCTATGTATGATCTTCCTGTTTGCGAACTTACCTTCCGGCCAACGCCTTCCCCCTGAGCTCATCGAGAATTGTGCAAGGCTATCAGCCGAATGGCAGCTCTACATCATGCACTCTAGATTGTTGCAGAAAGCATTCCTCTCCATAAAGGGCGTTTATTACCAAGCTGAAGTCATGGATCAAACAATCACTTGGCTAGTGCCGTATCAGTTTACTCAGAACGTCTGTATATTTTCCAGGTATCGGTTGTTTTCCCTGACGTGTTCGAGTTCAGATTCCAAGTGATGTTGACGTGCGGGTTATGCTCACATTTCTGGATCTTTATCAAACTCTTCTCGGGTTTGTCTTTTTCAAACTATTTACGGATGTCGGCCTCGTATATCCCCCGCCATTAGACCTAAAGAAACTGGAAGCTGCCGCAGGTATCGGTGCATTTAATTTGCAAGAATCTGGTCGTTCTTCATCAAACGATCTCGTTCCCAAACACAAAATTGTAGAGATTGATGGCCGCAAGATCTCTGAAAAAGATGTCCGGAAAACTATCAAAGCTATCGCTGTAACTTCCGAAGATGCAGAGCCCACTGATGCATTGCCTTCCTTAACTACAAATGTCACGCATGAAGAGGATTTTGTCCTCTATCCATCGAGAAAAACTTCCGAGGCCGACGCTCCTTTGCCTACGCTCAGGACTCTTGAGACTCTCCCAAGGTCTAGTACCACAATCCTTTTTACGCCTTACACATTTTTCTTATCTCGTGAAACTTCACGATCAATATTTGAATTTCTAATTCGGTGTTTCGGAGGCAAGGTCGGCTGGCCAGCATCTTCAGGAGATGGTAGTCTGATTAAGGAGGATGACCCATCAATCACTCATGTCATTATTGACCGCCCTATTGCTTCTTCCAAGATTGAAACTCAAGAGGAGAAGGAGCGACGGTCCATGCGAAAATATGTTCAACCCCAGTGGATAGTTGATTGCATCAACTCTGGAAGAATCCTCTTGGAAGATTCCTACGCTCAAGGTCAAACACTGCCACCTCATCTGAGTCCCTTCGGTGAATATGAAGGTGCTTATGATCCTACGGCCGACCCTATTGGGTTTCATGTCGAGACCGAAGGAGAAGAGGCGGAAGAAGATGAAAAGGAAAAGGAGGATACACCTGAAAGAGCCGAAGCAGAAACGAAAAACCATCACCTCGAGAAAGCTTTACAAAATGCGGCCCACGATTCTTCAGTGCTCCGCACTGCTGAGTTGGTTGCCGAGACTGCAGGAATGGATTATGATGCATTTGCGAACGAGGTCAAAAAGTTCGAGAAGAAGAGGACGAAGAAAGGACAGAAACCTGGGGGTGAAGGCGAGGACGATATGAACAAAATGATGATGAGCAATAGAAAGCGAAAATTATATGAGAAGATGAAACATTCTCAAAAGAGGAAGGAATCAGAGGTGAAAATTTTGACCAGCGTTTACAGTGAAGCTGATGAAGCTTTTATCTTTTGCTCCATTAGCGATCTGTCCTTGAAGCAAAGAAAAAGACAATTCTGGCCCGGAGAAGGCAGGAGAGTAGGAAATCTGAAGCCAAGTCACAGTAGTGTGATAGTACATGTAACTGTGACAGTATACATCATCACCTACAATCTTCTGTTACCTTTATATCACAAAGGACACTCTGTGCACAAAGGCCACCCTGTGCAGACGGTAAAGCAATGATATAATACTGCATCCAATCTTCAGAAAAATTATACCCCCCGTTTCATCCCTTCTTTTCAGATTTTTTCTTTTCATGGGATATTTCTCTCTGAACAGAAAGAATACTCCAAGGACCGATCAGACTCCACCATCACGACCTCCTTCTCAGTACCACAATAGTGGCCAATCCCCGCTGATCGTCACTGAGACGACTACCACTCGTGCCGAACTAGTCACGACGACAACTCAGACAACGACACACTTTCTCTCGCTCCCAACATGGAGGCAACGGAGCAAGGCCAATGGTGCAAATATTTGGCGCTCTAGGACTGCGGGCAGCTTAGAGGTGACTGAAGAGTCTGCTCCATCTAGAAAACGCAACAAGGAACTTCCACCCACACCCTCAGGCTTGCTACTTTTTGCGCCTCGTCCTCCAGTAACAACACCAAGTAGGTATCAAGATACATCAACTACATCACTTTCCCAGTCTCTACCTGGGTTCGGATGCGCGCAACCTGTTTTATCCCGAACGTCTGGTTCGTCGACGTTACACGAAAGTGAAGTGAACACTGTTGCCTTTGTTCCGACCCCCTCCCGGTCCCAGCCTGTATCTGAATCATTTCTGAATGTCAAACGACCTCAGGATTCTCACGGGCCAGGTGTGTCACCATATCTTACATCTCCAAAGGAAGTAGAACGACGCACACGTGGGATATCTCTCTTTGGTTTTACTAGTGCCTTCGATGTTAAGGTGGATCCAAAAACGAAGGAGCAGGCCCAGGAACCAGCTTCAGGGCAACTAAAACCTTTGACCAGGAAACTGTCTTTTTGGAATCGAAAGAAGAGCCGTTCGCAACCTCGTCCTTCCACTGTCCGAGGCGATTTTTCTGACTTCCATGATTCTTGTGAAATCAATCTTTCTAACTTAACGACCCTTGCTCCTTCGCAGAAGCTGCAATCTCGTGATCTTCTCTCGCATTCTTTTTCAGAACGTCCACACTCGTATTATCCGAATGCTAGTCCAGATATTTCCATTCTTCCACCATCGTCACCTACTCGGCGACCGACAACTGCGGATAACTCTATTCCGACTGCAGACCACACTTTCTTCAAAAGTAGCTTGACCTCAGGTCCAATGAGAGCAACGGCACCCGGTTTCTCGGGGACAAATGAGCAGAACCGTCTACCAAGGCTTCGTTCACAGACAAATCCACCATTACTGCGCCGCTTATCCTTGAACATGTTTTCATCTCCATCCCTCCTTACTGCTTCACCCACGTCCTTTTCTTCCTCTCCTCTTCCAAGCTCCACTTCCGATCCGTGTCGTGGTTCAATGATCATCCCACGCCCTTCGGAAGAAGAGTCTCCTGATATTTACATTGGTCGATTGACGGATGTTGTTAGCAAAGCTGAAGTCACGAGTATTTTGGCATCCAGGTATTTCTCGTCCCGAGTCTTCTGTGTCTGGGTTCTGAGATATCTCTAGTGCTGAGCCTTTTTATGCCGCAGCATTGGAAATCTTCATTGGGCGCTTCAATTTCGTAGGGCATCCTCTTGACATTGCTCTTCGTGAGCTGCTGCTAGAAATCGGGCTGCCCAAGGAAACACAACAAATTGACCGTGTCATGGAGGCATTTGCCAAGCGTTACATCCGATGCAATCCTGATCTTTATGTTTCGGATGGTAATTCTTTGCAGCCATAATCAAAGGCTTTCGCTAAAATTAGTTCAGATCATCCCTATATTCTGGCGTTCAGTCTTATAATGCTTCATACTGATACTTTTAACAAGTCCAATAGACACAAGATGACCAAAGCGGATTATGTCAAAAATACGAGCTTACCTGGAGTCGAGGCTGAGATACTAGAGGTAACCATTTTCGACACGATTACTCATCAGATAGCTCAAAGTTCAATTTTAGTATTTTTATGACAATATCATCTTCGCGCCATTCATATATATCGAAGATCCATTGGATTCTAATGATCAACGTAGGCTTATGACGGACCCCAATTGTCGATCAACCGTCTTCCGAGATGCCACATCACAAAATTCTGGTCTTGCATCGGCTGGGCCAACATTGACTAACAAAACTCACAAAATTGACCCTTACTACCTGATCAGCAATGTAAGTTCATCGCTAGTCTCCTTCCACATCTAAATCACAGTTCTTTAGGATCTGCTTAGTCCCCTGCGTATTGACACCGAATCTTTTATACCCTTGTCAGATCCGTACAGTTGGAGAGGTACTGTAGAAAAATGGGACGAAGAAGAACTATTGCAGGCTTTTGCTAGTGCTCGTGTTCTGGAGGTGGGGAGGGAGCATATTCGATCTTCCATATTTTTCGGCCTCCCTGCTGGGAGTACATCAAATCCACGAATAACCACACATCCAACCCTTCACGATGTTTACTCAGATTCCGAGGGCGACTTGACTCTTCGGGTAACTAAAATCGGCCTCATTGACCGCAGAGACGAGCTTAACGAAGATGGCAAGAAGCTCCTAAGCAAGAAATGGAAGCCCTGGGGAGTGTTATTGACAGGATCCCAATTATTATTTTTTCGAGACTCTTCTTGGATGTACACTTTGATTTCAAAGACAAAGGAGGACAGCGATGATCAAGTTATGTTCCCGTCATCAGCAATTCTGAAAATTGATGAACTGTTGTCCGTGAAGAGTGCAATTGCTGTTCTCGATAAGTCGTATATCAAGGTATGTCATCTCATATATTAAAAACAGAAACTGACAACATGGACCATAGCATCGGTTCACTTTCCGATTGGCATTGTGTGATGGTCGTCACCTATTGCTCAAAGCCTCATCAGAAAATGACATGAACGAATGGATTTCACGAATCAATTACGCAAGTGCTTTCAAAACAGCAGGGGTTCGCATGCGGCTCCTTAGCATGTCAGGAAGAACCATGGAACTCACTGGTGTTGCTGCCGCGACTTCTCATCTACATGATCTCCAGAACCAAAGCCTTTCTTCCTTCGCCGACCTCGCAAATTGGGATGAGAACGCACCTCAGGCGCTTTTCGAAATGCTTTCCGGCGACAGCCCAGGAAAGAAACGTCCTTCTTTTCAAAGGAAGGTGACATTGAGAACAAACCGAGAGGAAGTGGAATTGGAAGGACCTGTGCCAGTTGAAGTTGAGAAGACACCCGAATTCAGGGATACATTCGATCAAGTAAAGGCTGATCTCGCAGCCGAAAGATGTGTACGGAGAGGAAATGGCTCTAACACAACTTTGACCTCCGTAGATCCCATGACACTGACAGGAGACTTGAGTCCTCATTCGCAAGGGTCTTCATTAAATGACCATCCTCCGTTGCGATCGCAAATTATCGAGGCAAAAATTTCAGATCTAGACAACCGACTGATCACAACCCAAGGGCACCTTGATGCGCAGATTCGCTTTATACGTACTGTTGCGACATTAGTACCATTTCAGAAGGCAACTCGGGATCACCTCATAATCGCACTTCAGACGAGAGCTTGTATTGTGACGCAGCTTCGTCTAGATATTGCTCGTATGCAATGTCATCGGAATGTTCTCCAGGATGACATGCTTGCGGAGAACCGCATTTGGAAGGAGGTGAAGGATGTTGCTTTGAAGGTGGCGAAGGAAACACTGCAATCTCGATACAGCCCAGAGATGTCAATACCTCATGTGATGTCATCAGAGCCTACTCAGAGATCTCAGAGGCTTCACAGTCGGGAATCGGAGTCCTCCATTTGTGAATCGTTCCACACCGCTATCGACTTCGGACCAGATTGGCCCGAATTAGAGTCCCCATTTCTTGTAGCGCCGTGGGTCCCAGACTCTCCCCGGCCAAGCACCTCAGGATCATTTTCGTCATATAGACATGATGATGGGTCTTTGCGAATTCGGAAGACCGACTCTGCGTTTGCAGCGAGATTACAAAATGATTACAGTGCTACCCTCAATGGCGAAGATATTAACATTGTTCCAGAAAGTCCAGCGGAGGAAGCAGAAGAATGGAACAAGACACGATGTGCAAAGCATGTGTCCCTGGTTAGAGTACCATCAACCCTGGATTTCTTGTCTATGAACAAGCATTTGACGCTAACCGCATCAACGGATGCTGGCAGACTACATAGTGAATTTCGGTAGATTTTTGAATGAATTGTTCGATTTTGTTGCAGTGGAATAGGTTAAAATTTCTTTTAATTTTTGAAATTTATTTGGTGTACTATATCGGGACCGTGCAGGGTTGCCAAGAGACGGAAGGCACAGGTACGACAGCTCGCAATCCTACTCAACCAGGTTGGAGTATCAAGACCATGGTAAATTTATCACTCGGCCTGCAGGTGGCCGTTTCACTACTCTCATCCTTGCCTTTTTTCCTCCTCGTCCGCTTCTCCCCTTCGATCCCGCCATGCTCAAACAGTCCTCCAAGCCGCCTGTCCCCTCTCCAATACAGTCGTATGCTCAGACCTTGGATCCTCCACACTTCAGGGGGCACCTCGGCTCAGACTCGACCGACCTGAACCAATGGCCGGGTCTTCATAAGGCGTCCAAGCCAAGTCGAGTCCTTTCTGATTTTACTTTTCAGAAGAGCGTCGAGGATTCGAAAGCCCCTCCGAGGAAGTTGAAAACCCCCCTCATTCAGTCAGTCGCCTCACATAGACGTACATTTTCTACCCTCAGCGAAACAAAAGAATCCTATCCTATATCTATTATCGATGCGATTGTGATGCCTACCTCCAAAGTTAAAATTCCCAAATCTTCGATTGGTACATCGCCAACGCCACATATTACGCCAGTATCTTTTGAAAGTGCTCCAAGCTCAGTGTGTCGCTCTGCAGTCATCAGAAGGCAAGATAGTTTGATTTTTATCCAGTCTGGAGACGATGCCAAAGAGGACCAAGCTCCTTGCTCTCCTTCAAATACATCAATTCTGAGATTGCCTCGGCCAAAAACCACGCCCAGTTTTCCAACAAGTGAATCTTCTTCTGAAGCAATGCGACAGCATTTCGCTGAGGTCAGACGGGTGAAAAAAATGACCCAGGTATGCACATCTGTGCGTGGCTACCAGCAAAGGTTCTAACATACTTAGCTTCTTGGCCGGGAACTTCCTCCTGAATTAGTCAAAGTAGTAGATAATCGATGTGAACGCTACCGCGGTCGTCCCAATTCCACCGCATTATCTACTTCTGACTGTGTTCCCTCTATTACGACGTACGAGAGCTATACGGGCGTATCAGAAGGAGAGAATACACCATCATTGACGAGGCATGGAACCGATTTCCAGGAGCGAAGAAGACGAATTACGAAATTATCCGAGTTCTTTGGTGTGGGGCACGCGGACCTTGCCTCTGTCGTGGCTGCGAAGCCCAAACACCATCGTGCGACTTCAAGTATCTTCTCACAGAAATCGGTGTCATTTGAAGAGCCAACAAGAGTCGGTATCAAGATGATCAGTCGGAAGCGCTTTGGCTCGGGCGAAGATATGCGGGAGGTCGAAATGGGTGATGCCATTGACAAACTACGTTGTCTCAAGGCGAATTAGCCTCAATTTTACTCTACATCCTATATCACGGCAATGTTCCTCAACCAGCTCGAGTTACATCAGCAGTACAATACATCTAATAGCGTTAGTGTCTTATTTTATCATACGTCCATTAAATTCAACTTTTTACGATCGCATGAAGTAATCGTCTATTTTCGCACCAGAAGGTAGATGGGATCTCCAAGGACTATACTGGTCATATGACGGAAAGAGCCAGTCAATGACATAAGGAGGCCACCGAAGGAAAGATAGGCAGTACTTGGACATTGTCAGACAAGATCTGTTGTCACGATACAACACATACACAATCTCCGCAGTCCCACTGTCAAATTTGTACACCTGAGTAAAAAGTGGCGCATAATTGTTTAGGTTCTGGAGCTGATTGGAATGACGCTGACCTTTCCATACATCACATATTCATAGTCTTCCTCCAGGCCATGCTTTCCTTTCCCATCCGGTCTCCACTTGTGACGGTCCTTGTCCGCTTCTTCCTCGCCGTCCGTGACCATTGACGGGACACCTTCACGATCTAGTGATGAAGCAAGAGCAAGGGCGAAACTTTCCCCATTTTGAAGTGGAAAAAGCTCAAGATTGTAGTCAAGGGTCAAGTCCATATCATAATTCTTCGAATGAGCGTACAGGCGAGAAACTGGAGCCAAGGTTAGATAAACAATTACGGAAAAATAAGAGCCGGACCCCGGTCGAATTTCCTGCCCTCCTTGTCAATTGCATTAAGGGTGAAGATGTCATCAAAGACGATATTGGAGGATGTGTTTGCCATCTTCTAAAGGAAGAGGGAGAAATATCAAGTGACTGACTGTTGGTCATGTTGATTGCATCATGATGTTGCTATCATGTTCCGTTTCCTCGCCAGCACTTGGCGCAACAAGCGCTTCCTCGCGACAACTCGCCATGTCCACTCCAGTCTTCTGCGCACGCCACCCAAATCGGCACCTAGGGAATGTCCAACTCCCCTCGTATTTGTCTCGGCCCAATCTTGGGATGAGGATTCCAGTCAAGGGTAAATCTCCCGATCATTGACACTGAGTTAATCAAATAAATGCCGTTGCAGGATGACCACACTCTCTTCAATGCTCTCTGAGAAAGGGTTTACTTGTCTGCAAATTGATCTAGCGCTACCAGATCCTCATACTCGCAGTAACTCGTCCTCTCTCATGGAGTGGTTTGAAGACGGTTCGTCTCGCTCTTCTATCTACATGGGCTTCGTTAATTGTGTGCTGCTGTCTTCATCATACAGGCCTCCGCTCTGCTATCCATCTGAATATGATGTCTTTTCCTCCAGTTATGTTTGCCCGATCAGCTGGTTGCCTCATTGCTCAAACATATATTTCTTCTAATCCTGCGATGGGACTCTTTTTGCTCTCACCACCTCTCAATAATATAGAGATGGAGTCCTCCCACAGTCAAGATGGCTCGCCTATTCTTCCGACAAGGCTGACTGAGTTCAACTTTGAGCCCCTTTTCCCGATCGCAATTATGGCCACCTTAGAGCGTATGGATCTCCTTGTGAAGTCTAATCAACTTGCACAGGCCTTGATGGTTCATAAATATGTCGTGAAATGTCTGCAGGGACAACAAGCATACAACGATGTACAAAATTGGCTTGATGACATAGGAATCTAGTTCTTTTAATTGGGCAGGTAAACATTAAAAGTTTTTGTACAGTGGTTGACACTACACGAGTGGCACAATGAGTACCATCTCGGATGAGATTGCGCAGGTTCAGTTACTAGTTGAGAGCAAGTAATCTAGTCATCAACCAGGGGGAGAAGAAAGAGGCAATCAGGGATACCTATGTCATGAGGATGCAGTCTCCTCTTCGTATTCCTTCTTGACCTTTTCTTGAGCTCCCATCACGGTTTCCAGCCCCGGGAGTACAAAGTTCCAGGTTGCTCTTGTTGCAAGGACCCGACGTACTTGATGTTGTATGAGTTCGTGGAGTTTTGGTACATTTGCAAGCTTAGCACGGCTTCCCATTAATGATGTCGTTGTTAGGTCAAGGACGAAGTTGGGAGATAGGCTGAGTATCAGAACAGGCGGGTTTGAGTCGGGTGCAGGAGGTGTTACAAAAATCTGATGAGTATTGTAGACCTGCTTTGTAGTGTCAGGGTAGTAGAATATTACTCACTGTGGACTTGAATTGGGATAGAGATATGGTAAGAGATATAGGAAGCCGTGCAAAAGAGGCCATAGGGTAATTAAATAGGTAGGACGTTGAAAGGGATACAGAAATTGTGTCTGTGTAAGTTACATCGAACTCAACCGTCTAGATGACCATGCGGTCATACATGAGAGATGTATGAGAGATGTGTATGAATGGTGACAGTGCACGCACCGCCTGGGTACCCCCGGAATGTGGTCTATGTCGCGCGTTGAGTAGCCGGGGCGCCGACACACCTAGGTCAATAGAGTGAATTTTAATATCATCCTGAGTAGTCAATAGCTTAATTTGGTATTTATCCAATGATAGGGACTGACCAGAAAGCCTGGCGGACGGACTCGATTCGCGAGTTCTTCAATTTTTCTCCGAGCAATTTCATCCCCTTCAATGCCAGATAACTCGTCTCTTATTTTTAGTCGGTATATGTCTAATACCTGAAAACAAACTCAGTATTTTCCAACAAAAGGGGTATTTACTGACCTGTTTGAACAGCATGTTGAACCATTCTGCAGGTTCAACATCCTGATCACCGTCTACAGGCATTTTATCATCCAAAGCGGCGTGTAGTCTTCGGGAAAGAAGATCATTGTCAACGCGAGGATGGTATGAGGACGTCTCAAGAGGATATTGAGTTGACTCTAGAAACAAATAGCGAAGGACGAGACCCGTGAGGATAAGCACAGAGAGCTGGCCCAGAACAAGGCCTTGAGTAAACGTGGGCTTGAAGGTGAAAAGGTAGTTGTTGGACATGGTCTACTGCAAACATACGGAGTGAAGGGAAATCATCTGCCCAATACTGAACGGAAATAGTTCAGTAAGCTCTCGACCCATCACCTCACGTGTTATTCTATATGTCAGTCACGTTCTGGAATTTACGTTGACCATGGCCGTTGCCTTCGTGTCTTGGCCCTGCGCGCCTCTTACTCATCGCCTGGTGATAAATGCCCTCGAGAAAAACCAAGGGGAGATAGAAATAGTGAATAGCCTCGGCAAGAACCAATATGACTGCCTCATCCAATGGTCCACCTACGATGCAATCGATCATGAGCTGACCAATACTCGCCGCGAGTCTGTTCTGGCATCTAGTTACACGTTCCGGAAAGCAATTATTAGGAAAAATCATCTTGCACATTCGATACATGCCTACCTCACTAAAAACCCGACTTCCATCCTCCAGAAAGCTACTCCTCAGACATATAATTTAGATCTCGCATTCGCCGATGAGTTGGAGGAAAAATGGTCGGACGATCTATATGATCTCGGTAACTTGCTGGAGAACAATCCTCATATATGGTGGATTCTGAAACCGTTTGTAGTCTTCATTTATCATCATTCCACGCACTTGCCTTACCCCATCATCTGGAAGTGGCATGGTAGACCGGGGGATGGGTATACGTCTATTTAACAGCAAAACAGCTTTACAGGAGATACTTCAAGAATTCGAGTTATCGGACTCGGAGGCTGAGGGTAGTTCCCATTCCGGAGATGAACTTGATGTTATGTCCAGGACTGCTGTCGTCATTTCCCAGCTTCGACAGTTTGTTGTTCAGGTCGGACTGGGCTCGTCCTTATTTACCTACAACCCCTTTCCAACTTTCTTTTTCGGTTTTAGGAGTACATCTTGTCACCTCTACTCCTTGATCCACGCGAAGTGCCGTTTGATGATATGCCTCACCTCCCTAGCCATCATCTTCGGGGACATAAAGTCAGTTTTATCTCATTGTTTTTTCTATCTTGCATCCCTCAAAGCCATGCTTAGTTCCATTTGAGGGCCTATTGTGTGGCGTCAGGAGCTTTGCAGATATATCTCTATGATCGTGTTTTGGCCCTTTTCTGTTCGGTACCATACAAAACACCAGAGATTGGTAAATCAGCAGGGGAACTATATCCAAAGAATCTTGAGGCACATCTCACCAACACCTCATTGCAAACAGATCGAGGAGAAGAAGGTATAAGATTGTTCGACGAACTGATAGGATGCCAGATTTTGAACGAGAACGCTCTTGTTTTCGATTTATTCACGGAAATTGATCACGAGAACATCATCCAACAAATGACACACATTGTTGCTGAAACTTTCCGTGCTGCCTTGCAGTTTCCAGTCCATTTCCAGGCAAGTCGGCAAAAAATAAATTTATGGGAGGTCATCTGTTGATTCTGGTAAATCTCAGCCCCTTGAAAATGCCTTTGAACTGTATGGGATCGACTTTCTTGTGGAACATATGCCATCGTCTAGACACAAGTTTCAAGTCAAGATTTTAGAGATCAACGCGGAACCTGCAATCGAACTTACCGGTCCTCGCTTGAGTTGGATACTGAAAGACTTGTTCGTTTCTATCGCAAAAGTTTGTGTGGATCCTTTCACCAAAAAGAAACGGATAGCAGATATATATGGACATTGGGATATTGGGGAGACTAATGACCATTTGATCAAGTGCTTAGACAAAGTTCTACATCCTGGTAGTCTGGACACGTGACTTTAATAGTATCTGGAAACTTCAAACCACAATGTCGACTGAACTCAATAACCAAGAAATATACACTCCCACTAGGAAACGGTCTAAGTGGGATGAAGACGAGGATACAGAAGACCTCAGTGCACCAACGCATATACACATTCCCAAAAAGCGCGCAAAATACAAAGCCTCCCGTTCGCAACCGCCTGACAGAAAATCTTCTTCTCTTTCACCTTCACCACCAGTTTCCCACCGAAACCATAGCATCCATGTGCCTCCTCGAACATCACATCCTCCTATACAGTCTTCACGATCCGTTTACTGCTATGAACGACTCAATCAGATCGAAGAGGGCTCTTATGGAGTCGTGTTCCGTGCTCGTGACAAGCAAACGGGGGATATTGTTGCGTTGAAAAAGCTGAAGCTTGACGAAGAAAAGAATGGTTTTCCAATTACAGCGTTACGCGAGATTTACTCACTCATGAACTGTCAACACGAAAATGTTGTGAGAATCCGGGAAGTCGTTGTCGGTGATACATTGACCCAGTGCGTGCCGAAGCTTACCCCGTCTTAGTTCAATTGTAATCACCACATGATTTGCCTCAATATATACTTGCTTTCTTCGTCACCGCACACGCACGCACGATAAACTCTCAAATCGGTACCACCTGTCCCAAGGGTTTTTGTTGTAATGGACTTTGTTGAGCATGATCTCAAGACACTGCTCACAAATATGCCCTCCCCGTTTTTACAATCTGAAGTCAAGACCCTTATGTTACAACTTTTGTCCGCCGTAAACCATTGTCATTCCAACTGGATACTCCACCGTGACCTCAAAACCAGCAATCTACTCATGAACAACCGCGGGACAATTAAAGTTGCGGACTTTGGTTTAGCTCGACGATACGGCGATCCAGTGGGGGTTGGCGGCATGACACAGTTAGTGGTCACATTGTGGTACCGGTAGGCGATGTGTTATACATCAGATCAAGCTTAGAATTGACATAGTAAAAAAGTGCTCCCGAAATCCTGATGGGTGTTAAAACATACTCAACTGCGGTGGATATGTGGTCTGTTGGCTGCATTTTTGCAGAACTTCTCCTCAAAGAGCCTTTGTTTCAAGCCAAGGGGGAAATCGAGCTTTTGTCTATGATTTTCAAACTTCTTGGCCCACCTACCAAAAACTCCTGGCCAGACTACTTTGATTTACCCAACGCTAAGACTATTACATTACCGTCACCTCAGCCGCATGCGTTTCGATCTAAATTTCCTCATCTACCGAAAACTGGTCTTGATCTCTTGATGTCCTTCTTGACATACGATCCAGAACAGAGAATATCTGCGGAGGAGGCGATACAACATCCCTATTTCACGTCAGTGGCCCTCTTATAAATTCCATTTGTGTCCTTATATTTCGCTATAGGGAATCACCCTTACCCAAACATCCTGATCTCTTTGGATCTTTCCCATCTGCGGCCGCCGGAGAGAAGTGTGTTTTGTATCTATAGGCAAAGCTACCTATTTCTTACTTATTCCACAGGAGACGAAAAGCATTCGACAGTCCCTCGGCACCCGTCCGAGCTGCTGATTATAAACAGTTGACTGAGAATGAGATACCTTGAAATCAAATTGTATCCATTGTTTGTGTTCACATCGGGCAACAACATTGGAGATATATACAAGCTTGGAGATTGACGTTGTTAAAAATCATCGATAAATTTTTGAGTGAGGAGTTCGCGCATTAGTTGAAAACGCTGTCTGGTACGACCCATCTCTCCACATTTGTCGTAAAACTCTTGCACCTCTTCCAACGTGAAGCGATATTCTTTGGCTATTTCTCGAAGACTTTGATCGATGACATGCATACTCGCAAGGGCAACGAGAGCAGAAGTATTGATTTGCATCGGGGTGGCCTGCACAATTGGTGACGGCTCAGTCGTACGCTCAGGTGAAGTAATTTCCATCCTTGTTTTGCCGCTGATAGGGTCAAGTCAGCTCTCAAAGCCTGATACGGTTCCTGAGACTTACTCTGACTTGTGGCGCTTAATGGGCCTGGCATGTTCTAGGTCGTCATCAGCCTTACGTTTCGTCCAAATTGGGGGAGATTCATTCCCTTCCCGAACAACCCATTGACTTTCTTCATTGTCGCCCATTTCCTCCTCGCCTGAACCAAGATTTGCAGGGACGGCTAGCCCCGTTTCTGGAGGCAAGGGGATAGGTGTATGTGACGGTGGGAGGGTAAAACCGGACAAAGGTTGTATGTTCTGGAATGAAGGAGGCTGGGTCGGTAAGCTGACATCTGATTCAATGGAAGGTATTTCAGATATAGGGAGAAAGGATAATGGAGAAGGTTCGTTGGCCCTGTTGGATTCACCATCTGCTATTGTGTCTTCGGCCTTGCTGCGCTTCTTGCGAGCGCGTTTTGGTTTTTCTTCAGGTTGCCGTACATACCCAATTTGTCCTTGTTCCCCTTGAGCGATGCGTTTATCTGCCACAATCTGTCCAATTTTTTCGTCTAATCTGTGGGCGTGTTTCTTGTATCTTTCACGCCAAGACTGCCACGTATGCCTTGTCACCCATTCATATTCTGGTTCGGTCTGAGGTGGTTTTTGTTAGGGTAGTGCTGAATGGACAATCAATTTTGAAGCATACTTGTTCACAGAGTTGCTGGTAAAGTCTGTTACCCGTTCGTCCACCTATCTCCTTATATGGAATTTTCTCAGCAATCCACTGGCACATATTATCCTCGTCTTCTGCTGTGAATTGCCTTCGCCTGTCAGGTGTCATTAAGAGAGAGACTTGAAAAGGCGAGAAAAGAACTGACTCGTCTCCAGGTCGACGTCCCCCTGGATTTTTGTAAACAACAGGAGTGTAAACAAGAGACCCGTTCTCTATACATTTCTTGACCCAGAGGTATGATTCTATGTGTTTGCCTGATCTGCCTTGATAGGTCTTGACGAGGTGTTGGAACACTTCGGTGTTGGGGTCTGCTAAAATCACACGCGAATCGCACATGGGGGAATCTGGATATCCACCCGAATGCTACAGTGAGATCCAAATTGAGTTTGTTAGGCAAAATTCGAAATTCTCAATGCTACACACCATAATCCTAGACCTCAGGAGACTGCGAGCATTTGGATTTGCAATACTAGCGTGGACGTGCATTCGGATAGGCTGATTATCTTCTTCAATGAATATTTGTTTCAACAGCGTGCCTGAAATTTTGCAAGCCTCGATGTAAGTATAAGGTACTACGAATCTGTTTGGTCTGTCCGGGGTGAGCCAGCATTCCCGAAGCCGCTCTTCTTCTGAACTGTGGGGCTGCACGAGGACAAAACCCTGCCTTGGGACTTTAATCTCTACACGACCCCCGAGGGCCTATAAAAGCAGACAGTTTGGTTATTAGCTAGTCAAGTGCTCGTGCAAGCATACATACCGTGATCGTTTCACATAATTCTGCTTGGACTTCTTGTGGAAGGTCTTTTTGTATGAAAAACTTCACAGGAAGACCGGTGGCATCTTGGAAGATGACCTAGGATGGATGGACATAATGAGATTGTATCGCTAGACAAGAAGACCAAAAAAACCATCGTAATTCAGTGATTACTCTACACGCAATTGAACCCCGAGATTAAGGTTGAGGGTAGAACAACTTAGGGTTGACTCATTTGGGTTAGGGTTGCCTTCCACGTGATATTGATATTAGGAAAGCAAATACTGAAATCTGAAATCTACTCGAGAACCTTTCCCGGATTCATAATTCCATTCGGGTCAAAAAGGTTCTTAATTTTTTTCATCAAATCAATGCTCACATCATCCTTAGAATAATGAAGGGCATGTGTCTTTTGGTATCCGATGCCGTGCTCGGCGGATACAGAACCACGGTACGATGCTAACACGGTCAGTAAGAAAGTCTTGGTCGGTACAAGAATTCATTTGAACTCACAGACGACCTCATAAATATAGGGTTCAAGAGCGTTTTGGATCTCTGGGAGATAAGAATCTGCAACGATGTTAAGATGCAAATTACCTGGAGACGAACATTAGCAGATGGAGGAGTCAAGCAAGATAAGTTACATGCCGTCACCAACGTGGCCGTAACCCAATACGTGTTTAACGGCCTTTTCATGGAGGAGGCCTTTGGACCTGAGATGCTCCCTGGTATTGTCGACTACTTCCTTGAATGAAGACAAAGGCACAGAAATATCGTATTTGTATGGCTTTCCTTCTTTAGAAACTGCTTCTGTTACACCCTCACGGAGTGCCCACAATGATGAAAACTGCGTGGGACTTTGAGCAAGCACGCCGGTATTGATCAGGGGGGTTTCAGATTCCAAAAGATTTTCGAGAAGTGTATCAAGTTTCTGTATTGTATTAGCATCCAACATGAACGGTCAAACGGGGAAAGTTCACCTCTTCGTCATGTTCACGCTTACCCCCGCTTGTTTCTACGAGAACGAAGCACTCGGCACCGGCAACATCTTCATCATTCAGGGCACGGCTTTGTCCATGCTTGACGGCCAGGTCGTAAGCGGTACGATCGATGAATTCAAATGCGGAAAGAATTTCAGAAAGCTGCCGCTTGACGGTCTGATAGAGCGGAAGGACGTTGTGGAAGGAGGGGAGGGCTAAAATAACATTGTTGGAGGCCTGAGGTGCAGGAGGCGTGAGGATGGAAACACCGGTGATGATACCGAGAGTACCCTCGGCACCAATGAAAAGTTGTTTGATGTCATAGCCTGATTAAAGTCAATCAACACGACATTTGCCGATTGACTGCCGTCCACCCACCGGTGTTGTCCTTTCGGAGGGTAGTGAGTTGATCTAAGACCGTGCCGTCGGGTAGAACGACCTCGAGTCCAAGGACTGTTGCGTGCAAAGATCCATAGCGAAGAAGTCGGAGGCCACCCGCGTTTGTTGCGACGTTGCCGCCTATTTGACAGCTGAGATCAATCGTTGTCAGTGGGTGGTCGCCACACGGCGTCGAGTTGCACTGCGCACCTTCCTTTGGCGCCAAGGTCGATAGGCATAATGTGGTTGTGCGGTGCGACATAATCCGTCAGGCTCTGGAGGATGCAACCGGCATCTGCGACAAGAATACCTATGATGGAAAGATGAGCCGTATATTCATGGAATGGGAAAGTATTCACCTGATACGGGATCGAATTTGCGTATCTTGTTCATGTTGGACAAGGAAAGGATGAGCTCGTCTTTGACAGGGACACTGCCGCCAACGAGCCCTGTGTTTCCACCCTGGGGCACGACACCGATCCTGCGGTCATTGCACCACTTGAGTATTTTGCTGATCTGCTGGGTGGTCTTTGGTTTCAGGACCGTGGTAGCGGAGCCATGGAAACGATGCATCCAGTCGGCATTGAATTGATCCAGCTCATGAGGCAAGGACGAAATGGGGGCCAGGGTAGATAGAACTGAGCTAGCTGGAAGGATGTCTAGAAAGTGAGCGATGTCCTGGTCAGCGACAGGACTGAGACGACGCAGAGATGCCGCAGACCCAAACGCAGCCTTGCCAGCGCCGGGTGGGAAACGCAGGGCGGTGAGCCTGGCAGCGAGCATTTCAGAGGCAGACGCTCGAGGCGTGCGAACTCGCTCCTCTCCTCATATCCACCATGTTCCTCTTACCCTGAGTCTGCCTCATTCCCACATCTCATGGCTGCCCATGCTGCGGACAGAAACGTCGACGGGCATTTTCCTCCCGCAACAGTCTCTTCAGATACCGGCCACACCAATACCGCAGTCGTCGAGACCGTCAAGTACCATGGTAATCAGAAATCAACCCACCTTGTATCCAGCACGGGCGCCCCAGACCATGTCTCTGATGTCGCCAGCATCCATAGCATGCCAGAAGTTCTCGTCACTGAAACTCCCCGTCCAACCGTCAGACGGCCGTCTACTGCTGCCTCTCCTCCATCCGCACCACGGCTTGAAAACCGACCTGAATTGACTCTTACTCAGAGTTCCCCACCGTCGGGAACCGTCAGAAGGAACCTTTTACGGCGGCGTGCGCGGCACCGATCCGCAATCGAAGTGCGTACCGTTTCCGGGCCGAGTCTAACTAAAGCCATTCGAATGTATCTGACCTGTGTTTCCTCTCACAGGTTAGATCCTCCAATAGGTTCTCTGATTTTTTCAGTAATCTTATCCGTCGAGAGTCCCCCTCGACTTCGTCTGCTCCCGAGACCGTCGCTGAAGACCAAAGTGCAGTAAATATCAATAAAGCAGTCGGTTCGGCTTCACCAGTATTGACCCCAGTTATATCTCTCCCGCCGCCCCTCCCTCCACCTTCTCTCCAAGAACTTGGCCTATCTTTGTCCATCTTAACATCTGACCTCTCGCCCGCGCACTTTTCTACTCCTCCTGCCAGTGGTACTTTCTTAGCTCCACGCTATCTCCTCCTCTGTCATGCCCAAGGTTTGGATGTTCTGCCTCTAACCTCTCCTCCAGCATCTCAGCCCTACTCATTGGTGCGCAGAGTAGCATTCAAGAGCGTTGTTGTCATGGAGTATCGGGGCATACTAGTAGCCATAGCTGGACGTCGGGATGGTGTTCGTGTCTACGCTCTAGAAGAAGTGAAAAAGGTTATTGAATGGCGAATAGATGTCGAGACCCGCAGGGAGCGAGAGCGTCTACAAAGGGAGATTACAAAGAAAACCACTTCCCCGCTCGGAACCGAGGCACGCACATCTGTGGAAAAAGCGAGCCTTTTCATCCAGACTACCGACAATCATCTCGGACCTATCCCTCAAAAGGCATCCCACAGGAGCATACCTCATACCTTGTCCGCCCCACTGCCTCCTCTTGTTCCCCGTGCACCGCGTACTCCCACTCGAAATCGGAAAAAATCTCATGTCTCCCCATTGCAGTTTCCCTATACCCCCGTGGAACCTTCCAGTCAGCCTCCCCCTTACACAAATTCTGCTGATCTTCAATCAGCACCTGTCTTGCGAAGCCAGCCTTCAGCAGTTTCCGTGAGAGCTCGAGCACGAGCTAATTCAGTCAGTTATGTACTTGCTGGAGTTTCAACTCGAGCCCATAAAGCACTGACCTTGGAGAACCATCGTAAATCTGATGACTGGGCCGGATCCAGTGATGATGAGGCCATTGACATCCGTGCAGCAGCCAGTGGCAGTCAAGCTCTTGACGAACGGACGAGTGCGACACTTTCGGCACGTCGGAATGCCTCGTCAATTGCTACTAGACCTTATTCTTCGACTACTGGTTTACAGAGGCAACGACCTTCAAACCTCGATCTATCCGCAACCCGGAATGCCAGTATCCCCAATTCTGAACCCTCTCCTACTCCTACTCTTTTGACTCTTCGTCAAGCTTTGCGGCAATCGCATCTAGAAACTGAGTCGCCAGATCCATGTGATGTGGAAGACGACGACGACGAAACCGATGGCAGGATCAGTCTCGCACAAGCGCTGATGGAGAGTCGTATTCCTGACTTGCCGCCTCCAGGTACCACGCAACTTCAAGAACCTATCCTGATCAACACGACCTACAACATGCCACAGGATACCATTGGTTCATTCTCATCTGAAGGACATGACTCAATTGGAATAGAACAGACTAATCGATCTCCTAGACGACGGCGTTGGTCCTTTATGCTTTCTGGGTCCTCTTCGATGAGGCAACCTTCGAGTCAGCAGCTGGCCGTTTCCTCGTCCCACCTTCCTCGATCCAGCTACAGCAGCACAGGTGCTAACGATGATCAAATCCAAGGAAATGCCCAATATCGAGGACCACCTTCATTGCATTCTGATGACCTTCCAATTTCCACCGTACAACACTCAACATCAGCGGATCCGTTGATTGCATCGCCAACGTCTATCATCCCCTCTTCATCGACCTCCACAAATTCTCGCCCGCGGTTTTTTTCTAGAATTATCAGTACTGCACTCAACAGGCGATCCGATGAGCGTCTGCCTCTCACAATCTCTGCTGCAGATGCAGACACGAGTAGATGGTTGAGCGCACCTCTCCCTCCACTTGCTTCTCCTCCGAAATTGCAATACGTGAAGTTTCCTGGCACTAAAGGTGCTCTCATGATCAAGGCTGTGGAGACACCACGGAAGAGGTGATTAGTTTTTAATCGCTTGTGAAACTTCAACTAATGTTTCCAGTTTCCTCGCGATTCTCTGCGGAGAGAATGGGGAAAAGGTCGAGTTATTTGCAGGTACATATCGCACTGCTCTTGGACTATCAAGAACTTTCCTTCTTCCGGATTCACCCCGATCTTTGGAATTACAGCTTCAAGGGGACGATCTTGTAGAAATATTCTTGGTCTTTGCACAGAATGTATTTGGTCTTGAGCCAGCAACAGTCAGAGTTCACGAAGTTCGTATCGGACGTGCAGAGCGAAGGGCGGCTCGCCGGCAGGCACGCGAGAATCGGCTAGGTGAAGCATCTGTCGCTGATCACGAGGCTAATGAAGATGATATCAATGCAAGCACTAGTCTTGATGTTACCGTTACTTCAAGAGACGGATCCACTCGACCATCCACTCCGCCCCTTGTCGCCAGTGAGCATTCCGAAGCTCAGGATGGATTTCGAGTAGGGCATCCTGAGTCCGCTTCCATGACACAAATACCAACAGATGAATTTGTCACTATGCAGATGGGCCCTTATACTACTTTCCAGCAACTCAGATTTGCACCTCAATTTCCCCTGGCTTCGATTGCGGATGAGTTTGTCATACCCCCGACATATCCCAATTCCTTGAGTCTGCGGGGTGAGCACGAATTAGGCGAGGATGCCAGCAGGAACCATGACCTAGACCATCGTCCGTCACAGTTCTCACCTCCCGGACTACCTGTGCCCACTCCTTCAGGCCCTACACATTGGTATTATAAAGATCCCAAGAGCGTTATGCATGGTAGGCGATGTGATTTCAGGTCCACATTTTGCGCTAATTCGAACGATTAGGACCGTGGTCGTCAAATCTCATGCAAGCTTGGTATCAAGATGGTCTATTGCCATCTGACCTTCCCGTCCGCCGGGAAGGAGAAACCGACTATACCTTCCTTCGAGACCTTAAACTGCAATGCATAGATCCCGCTCATCCTTTCCGCTCACCATTGCCACTATCCATTCCCAATCACTCGCCGAACAGACCTTTGTTACCACCAATCTCCCTCTTGTCCCAATCAAAACGCTCTGGCCCACCAGCCCTCTTTTTCTCGTCACGAGGAGGTCACAGTACAACGATAGTTGATGCCCGTGGTCGATCCATTCTCAAAGGACGTTTCGTTTGGAGCAACGAAGAGTTCCAGGATGAGGTGACGACTTCGTTCAGTAAAATGGGTGATGTGAAGCACTTGGAAGCACTGGATGTGAAGGATCGATCAGTACTGGTTGCGATGCGTCGAGGTGGCTTAGAGGTTGTCGATCTAAGTGATGCCTTGTTGCGACCAGCAGATCAGTCACGGACGACACTACCTACCTTCCATCCGCCATTGAATACCATTAACCGCCGACCTCCTTTTGTTTGGAGAATTGGAACATCGATTGATCCGTTTAATCCACCTTTATCGACATTTGCCTCCAAGGGCAAGGCAGTCGCACCCAAAAAAGTTGGACTTGGCATTAACAACAAATCCGTAGGGGGGCCACAAGGCCTTGTCGGCGCCGAGGCTGACTGCGATCCCAATGATGATGTTCTATTCCTAGGTCGAAAAGATGACGATATTTACTTCTGCGAACGGAACACTGCATCCTTCCGTATACTTCGACTCTGTCCTGATACCAACAATGAATGTTAACTATTTATATACCAAGACTTTAGTACCTGTTATCATATTCACAAGTTCCTCAATTGTGTGTCATTTAGTACAGACATTCGTGTCCTCATTCTCTACTGTATTTTAGGCTGGATTTTTTAACAACCCTTTTCAAGGCATTGTGTCTGGTTTCGAAGAACATATTGGTTTCATAGATTTTTGGATACTTAATTTTCAAGACTGAATTTGTATGCATATACAAGTATTGTAAGTGTTGCCTTCAATCAGAGTTTCGCAACTATCTTCCGGAGCTCAGTCTTGAGAATTTTCCCTGTAGACGTTTTCTATAACATGTATTAAGGTCATAAAGGATGCATGCAAAATTGTCATAAAACTCACAGGCAACTCGGGAACAACTTCTACCCATTCTGGGCAAGCAAACCCTGGTAGTCGTGCTCGGGCGTACTCCTTGAGGTTTTTACTAAATTCATGGTATCGACCAATCCACTTATCAGCATGTTGTGGATTCAGGATGACAAAGGCCATGGGGCGTTCTCCCCATTTAGGATGAGGACGTGCAACGACGCTGACTTCCAAGATATCGGGGTGGCTCGCTAGTTCTGTATGTGTACATGATAAGATCATGTTCATTATCTGACAATCAATCTAACCTTGTTCAATTGCAAGGCTAGAAGCATTCTGTTTCAAAGTGGTCACCTGATGATGAATACCGCCATCAACCAAGCGAAAAAATATACCTCTCCCCCGGAAATAATGATGTCTTTACTCCTGTCTACAACAGCAATGGTTCCATCGGGATGCATGACGGCTAAGTCTCCAGTGTTGAAGACCCCACCACGGAAAGCTTTGCGTGTAGCATCTGCATCACGAAAGTACTGAAAAAGAAGAATGTTGGCGTGCGCTCAATAATGACTTGAAAATCAAAACCTACTTCCTTCATGACTATGTTTCCCCTGGTAACGATTTCACCAACTGTCTTGCCGTCTCGCGGTACATCACAAAGAACTGGGTTCTTATCATTTTCTGAAGATGGAAAAACCACACGAGCTCCCATTGCAGTGGCGAATGCTTGTCCTTGGCGAGCCATCAAACGTGCACGCTCATCCAGAGGTAAATTCACCCAGTGAGGATGATCATAGTTTCTAGTGAAAGGACCGTATGTCTGTAGATGTCAGTATCTAGTTATACTGTCCAACACTGATATCACCTCTCTTTGGTGAGAAATTAGCTCGTAAGCTCCAAAGACGAAAGAAGCACCACTGACGTCAAGCCATAGACATGGACTGGTATAAATCCAATTTTTTCGAGCTCAGAAATAAGGTGGGCAGTAGGTGCAGCACCAGCTTTTCAATCATTGTTACCAGTTGCTGATCAAAGCATGAAACAGGCTCACCAATACAGGCCGTCACTCTCTGTGTCAGTTTTCGAGCTTGCGGATCATTCACGATACTGATCTGTCGATTTGTTTGATTTCCTCATACACGTCGTGCACTGTTATGATTCACCTGAACCGTTGGTGCCCCACAATAGTGAGTGACACCAGAATGGAGGAAATGGTTCCATATCTGCGAATAGTTGACCGTCCTAAGTAAAATCTTTGAGAATTGCGATGAGAAAAAACCACTAGTAACACAGAATCAGACATTTTACCTGTTTGGCCAAAGCAAAAACATTGGACCACGGAAATGTCCAACCAGCAGCGTGGAACATTGGGAGAATCCTATGCCATCGCTTCAAAATCAGATTCTGATCCAGATTTCACTGAGCTGGCTTCACCATAGATATGCCGACTCCCTGTTTATTCTGGAACACATTGAGTTACTCCAAAGTACATATAGTACAGTCAACCTGCACTCACTGACATTCGAAAGCATTTGCGATAGCAGCCAGATAGGAACCTGATTAGACAGGCAATTCAAGACGCGTTGATTACGAGGGACAGTTGTTGACACACCTCTCAAAGTAGTAAGGACGCCCTTTGGCTATTAATTCCGTTGAGCAGATTTGGATCAGTATCGGGAACAAGCCTTACCCTTCCTGTCGTTCCCGACCTTTGGAAGAGGTTGTCATGAGTACATAAAGCGCAAATTTGAAAGGGAAACACCATACGTATAACAGAGGACTGCACCAGCATTCTCATCATTCTCAGGATCTAAGCCACTCCAGGATTTCTCTTCGCTGAACTTACGACCCTCAGTGAGGAAAGCCTCGTACGGATCACCGAATCGGCCGGTATCATTTGAAACAATAACTGGAACTTTCGTTCCTGGAGGTACCAGATGGGTATACTCGTGGTCAACGAAGATGAGGTTCGAACCGCTGTGGTCAAGAATATATGCAACCTCGGAGAGCTTCAGACGGGTATTAATGGGGGTCAGTATTGCCCGCGCAGCCAAGATAGCATAATGAGCATCTGTGCTACTTTGAGCAATGCATGTAATTTGTTTATGTTCCCCTAACCTGCGATCAAGGGACTTGACAAAAACAGTAGTGTCTGAGCGAAGGGGGCTTCAACCGGGAGAAGTATACATACGAGTTGGGTGCTATCACTGCCACGCGATTCCCAGGCTTGACACCTGCCTGAATGAGAGCATATGCAAGATTTTGGATGCGCTGAGCCCTATCAATAAATTCCTGAGAAGACACGATGTACGATATCGAGCTCTCCACGTACCACACAGAAAACGTGTACTGTACTGGGTATTCAACGTTAGGGTGGACCAATGCCACTTTGTTAGGGTATATTTGCGCTGCACGCAGAATGAAGTCAAGAGGATTCTGTAAATCACAGGTTCAGGATATGAGACAAGCAAACGCGACAAAACGTCTACCAATGGATGTCTATTAACGGGAGTATCAGGGTATTCCTTTAGACGATAGACAACGTTGGCAGGAGGCACACTGGCTGGACTAGGAGTGAAACTCAAAGGTACAGTCATGACAACGATAATAGGCAAAGACAAATGAAATTTTATGGGGGTTCCCACACCTCAAGGTTGGATTTACACCACATACAATTGGTTGAATTGAATTGAGCTGACTAATGAAGTGCCTTCCAAGGGCTTCCACCATTAGGCTCCCACCATTAGGCTCCCCACGTCTGTGCCGCTGAGTCATACCATAAATGTTTAAGTCATAGGATAAGTCTGGCGAAATTCAAATTTGACTCGAATAACACGACCATGGCCATGGCCTTCTCAGCCGACTGCTTCTCTCCTGAGAGTCCTTTTGAGTTGTGAGAGGCCCTACTTGTATCAAGAGGCTATGCATTTACAACTCAGAGGTCAATGCGACATTCACTCAAGGGCTTCCATGTGTATATATTAGACGGTTTTCAAGGAGGCCTCCTACTCGACCACTTCTATTCACACTGGCACTTAATACGTGACAGGGCTACACAATTACTTTTTGAGCTTCACGCTTCCTCCCAGCCTCAGGATGAGAGCCTAGCCAATTTGAGGTAGGACACAGGCTCGACAAGCCCCTACATGTAACAAATGTCATGCAGCTGGCCATAAGATAAATTTAAGGGCATGCCCTTTGCGTTATTCAGATGTATTATAGTTAGTATTGTATAGTTGGTATTGGTGTAGAATTAAATTTCTGAATTTCGCCTAATAGTCATATCCTATTACATTTATGGTATGACTAAGCGACACAGATGAGTGAATATCGCAAAGTGAAGTAATACACAAACACAAACATCAGCAGTCACACTGCCTCAATACTGCCCCAATAGCTAGTTCCTCTCCTCTTTAGTCATGGCAGAAGCTGCTTCAGGATCCCAAGACAGATCCGTTCAAGTCAAGCTTGTACTTTTAGGCACGCACCTGTTTCCCCAACCCTCACGATTTTATATTCTTGATTCATATCAAAGTGCTAACCTTGATCCATTATAGGTGAAGCAGCTGTCGGGAAATCCTCAGTTGTCCTTCGTTTTGTACGTCGAGTCGTCGAGAAATGACTGCTTTTATAACTTATTCTACGGTTCCTGTCTTCAAGGTCTCCAATGAATTCCAACCAAATAAAGAACCAACCATCGGTGCCGCTTTCCTCACCCAGAAATGCCGCTTGGAGGATCGCATCCTGCGGTATGAGATTTGGGATACTGCTGGACAAGAACGCTTCCATTCCCTTGCAGTATGTCTTTCACCTTGAAATCCACTCCATCCGTCTGGTAAAAAAATCCCTTTTCGACTATAGCCCATGTACTACCGTAACGCACAAGCGGCAGTTGTAGTCTATGATGTCACCAAAGCTACCAGCTTAGAAAAAGCCAAGTCTTGGGTAAAGGAACTACAGCGGCAAGCCAACCCAAACATCGTCATTGCTCTTGCTGGTAATAAAGTTGATCTTGTACAACCCTCCATTCCCTCTTCTGGTTCTCCCGACTCTGAAGATGAAGCCGATGATGTCCCTGCCACTCCTGGAGAATCCTCAAGCTCCCCAGAAGAACCTGAGAGCTTGCGTCAAGTTCCAAGGGAGGAAGCCCAAGCATATGCTCAGGAAGCTGGCCTCTTATTCTTTGAAACTAGTGCAAAGACGGGAGAGGGAATCGTTGAGGTCTTCACGGAGATTGGTAAGTGGGAAATCAATATTCATCAAGGATGAATGATACGATCCAAAGTGTTTTAGCCAAGAAAATACCGATCGAACACATCCTGGCCGCATCTCGTAACACGTTGGGCCGTTCAGGAACTGGTGGTCGTGGTAACAGTGCAAGAGAGGAGAACGTTAATTTGCAAGATGATCAGGCAAAGACGAAGGACGCCTGCAGCTGTTGAACACTTTTCAAAGTACCCCTCCCCCCATATGCATTCTTCCGTTGCCTCTGATGGTGTCCTATTATTGCTTTTACATCACATTTCCATTACAATGGTCCTTGTAATATCCTTCCAAATATACACGTCTTAGAGAGCAATGACACTGGTGAAATGAAATAAATCAATCCACATAATAATAAGGTGGAGGTCTGGTGACATTCTCTTGATCGTGATGTCCTTCTGTATTAAGATAAGGTGGAGGGGCATGACCAGGAGTAGTCTGGTCATTATCTGTGAGTCCGGATGGTGGTGGTGGTGGCGGTGGCGGCGATGATGATGATGATGGTGGTGGTGGTGGTGGTGGGAGGGGTTGAGGAGAATGAGGACGTTCAAGAGGATCGGGCCGTCTAAAACCAGAATCGTCTATCAGAGGTGGTGGATCCGAAGGATCATCCATAGCAGGAGGTGGAGGTGGTGGTTGGTCCTCCAAAGCCATATCTTCCTCGCATTGATCCAAAACCAACGTCAACCCTTGCGATGACTCTGATATCTCTGTCAACACAGTCAAATCAGTACCTCCTACGGCCATTTCTACAGACGGCGGTGGTGTCATGGATCTCTGCATATCCTCTGAATGTCCATCGAATTGATCTTGAGCATGAAAACCAAATTTCACACCTTCTCCTTCAATTGCAAATGACATGGATGTAAAATTATGATCAGACGACGTAAATGTCGAGTCTGGTAGGAGAACCTCTGTCTCAGATTCAAGAAATGTTGGCAATCTACTAGAAGATGAGGCTTCTGCCGTGGGACTGAAAAAGGGTGGAGGAGCATCTCTTTCCTCAAATGGTGGGGGGGCAAGAGTGGAGATCATACTTGGACCCGCTTGACCTTCACAGTAATGAGGAGTTGCCCTATCAAGTTCATCGTACCGATTTGTCTTGACGGGAGGCCGATCGTGTTTCTTGAAATAGGCCTCGTCAAAAGTCTGAGAGATCTCAGGTAAACGGGCAGGTGGTGGAAGCACATTGAGCGGAATGGTCAGCGAGGATGTGCGCTCTGACTGCTCCTTTGTATCAAGAAATGAAATGTGTGCATTTAAGAAGAACGCGACAGAATGGAGCAATGTCGTCTGAGTTATCGATCCAATATTTGCGTCACTTCCCATTTCTGCATAATCACTTCCCGGAAGACTACTTTGAACCACCGTCGGTGATCTTATGGCTAAAGGCGGATGAAGGATGAATCGAAGACGGATAGACCGAGATGAATGAAAGCGACAAGAAGCACCAGAACGCGCAATCACGGTCTTGTACGACGATCCTGGCAACAAAGGGGATAAAGCGGCCTTGGCAGACGGCGACTGCGCACAAATGCCCATACCCAAGGTGCTATTTGAAGTCCCAACATGATTTTGAACCCTACCACCGTCAACCATGAGCAAATTTGTGTCCTCTTCTTGATCAAACTCAAATTGATCTGCAACTCCACGCTTAACTTTGATAACCCTGACCAATTCAATCCGCAAGTTCCTCAGCCTAAGGCCCCTATCTATAACAATATTCGTGGGCGGTGGGGGAACGGTAACATAGACTGGTACGAGTTCTCCAGCTGTGAAAGAAGAACGAGGAAGTTGAACTTCCACGCGTGTTGGGTCTTCAAGTAAATATAGTTCAGGAGAGATGGGGAGTGTATGTGCATGAGGACTATAGCGCCGCGTATAAACTGTGATACTTGTTGAAACAGCAGGTGCAGAGTCGTCATTAGGATGAAGACAAGCCATCAAAGTATGCGCAAGTGAGGAATGGGGTGTTTGGATCGACTGTGGCGTGTCAGGAGGAAGAGGGATCGAAAAAGAAAAGGTCGTTGGGAAAGGATCTAGAGCACTCGGGGGGCGCAAGACAAGTTCTTTCGAATTGAGCTCAATTTCCTCGTCGTACGCAGCTTCATACGTCCTAAGCGACACAGTACTAGCGCAAGCGTCAAATGGCGCGGAATTCCATTTTTTTTCAAGGACCAGACTTGCTTACAGCTTTGACCAGCGGTGCTGATCAGCACCCTTGACTTGGATTTCTCCCTCTATAGCTGCACGTTCTTCTTCGACACCCAGATAACCTTTCTGGAAATTGACAGAGTCGATAGTCGGCAATATAAGAATTTCTGGACGGTGGAATTCATTTTGGGCGGTTCCTTGACCAAAACAAGTCGGATCTTGTTGTGAATAAATAGGAGGGGGATGCGGATCTGCCATGAAGGTTCAGGGCCTGAAATTAATTCTCGCGTTTCATAGGGAATCTGTTGTCACGTGTAAACGTTAATAATACAAAACTACATACTCTACACTCATTGGCATTCTACACGCGCAAGACTGTCGAGCTCCTTGAACATGCTCTCATCACCAAAAACTTCCCTCGTCATAAGAATGTCCCAGGTGGCATCCCGTTGACCTACAAGTAGGCCACTTCCAATTTCCGTCGCACTTTCACTGGAATCCACAAAGCCCATGCCGAAAGACAAGTTTGGGGTGGTCGCTTCAGTAGTATCGAATAGATCACCTTCATCATCGAGAACTTTCATTGTCTCGACGGCCCTGCGACAGCATAGAGAGAATAATGACCGCAGCTCAGGATTTGGATTTGACAAACACTTGTGCACGAGTCGGAACATCACCGTTTTGAAACCGAGCCTCCGATCCGCTTTTAAGTGATGTTTAAGTGAGGGCGGAGAGAAAAAAGCGAGACAATAGAGGGCCATGACTGTTTTCTCTAGATAACTCAGCCAAGTTTCTCGCGCACAGATCTGAAGGTCGGTGTCTGTAAGAGGAAGTCGATGGACAAGGGCCTCAAAGAATTGTTGGATGAATGGTTTGGGAATAGTTTGGGAAAGGATTTGGCGGTTGGCATCGGATAGGCTGAAGCGTGTGAAAACATCGAGAGCTGCGTCAGCCAGAGATGAAGGCTTTGGTGGTGGAGTAGTGGTGAGCTGCCCTGCAACCTGGACAGATGCAAAGGGGGAGACAGCCTCAATAGGGTCTACGAGATATGATGCGACCAGTTCAAGTACACGGTTCGATATGGTTACCGAATGGGATGGCTCGGGGGGAAGGGGAATAAAGGGGGCAAGATTAACGAGAGTATACAGGGTATCTTTACGTATCTGAACTAGATCAGACAAGGAGAGGACAGGTGAGGCAGGAGCCGGGTAACCATCGACTTGGCGGATAGTGCATATGCGTAACATGACATAGATGAGTCTATCATGATGAGAAAGGAATTGCCAATTGTCTGGAACCACGGAGAGATTTCGCAAAAGATTGATAATGATGAGAATGGTATCTGCTGTTCGGGGAACGGGACCGGCGATGGGATTCTTGGAACCTTGATGGAAAGCCAAGGCAGCGAAAGGCTCGAGTTGATCGTCACAGATGGCATCGACAAGTTGACGATAAGTTGTGATTTGACGGGATTCGTCGGTGGAGAGATGATCCGGCACGTCGGCAAAGGCAAGTTGCTCCAAAAGGTCGAGGAGGTCGTCAAAAAGATCGGGACATTGGAAGATGGGGAAGCCGGATCCAGGACTCTGACCGCGCATTGTTGAGAAGATGGTGAGGGTGGTGAGGGCATAGGATAGCTCAGTCGGAAGATTTGAGCAGAGGGACATTCTGAGAGCTTCGATGTCAATCATTCCCCAGTCATTGATGTCACGAAGAGGCCTTTTCTGGGCGAGTGTGTTGTACTCATGGTTGATGATGCGGAGGTCACGGCCACCATGAGTTTCTAAGGGGCGTGCCCAGGGGATGTACTCGATCTTGCGGCGAAGAGGCTGGCGTGAGCGTGTTGGGGCTGCTGATTGAGGGGGTGGATCAGGAGGGTCTATAAAAAAAGTAAAGCAAAAGAGAGAGAGGGACTGAAGAAATGCACCTGTCTTTTGTCTAGTCCGCTTAGGTTCGGGGTCATCGACGTCGAGTTTGCGCTTGATTGGCTGGATGTCACTGTCGAGGAGGTTGGGGTCCGGAGGGGGTGGACGGGGCCTCTGGACGGAGCGTTGTGGAGGTTTTGAGGCGAGTTGAGCTTTGCGCTGTTGTTCGTGAATATTTTTCTTGTAGAGATCCTCAAAGGGGTAGAGGATGGCGTTGTACATCTGCTCGAGCATGTGAGCGACGGATGTGGAGCCATTGGGCTGCACGTGACCAAAATCTTGAGGCAGGCCAAACTCGGCGCAGACTTGCGGCCACGCACTATTGGTTTTGAGCTAGGGTTAGGGTCAGGAAAAAACTAGTGCAGCGAGAGAAAAACGTGCTGCGTGTGCACCGCCATACTGCATCACGAGGCCCCAGAGCTTGAAAAGGCTGACGTCGTGGTTGGCGAGACGGAAAGAACCTATGTGGGGGGATGGCTCGATGCAGGACCAGGGAGAATTGGCAGGGTCATAGTTGGGTGAGGGCACGCCTGTGAGGGATGGAGGCAACGGGGTGTTGCGCTTGGCCATCACACTGGCGAGGCCATTGAGGAACGACTGCTGGCGGTGATGCAGTGAGGCCATAAAGTCACGGTCTCGTCACACGTCACACTCTCATGTCCGAAATCGACGCCATTTTTGCGTTCAAGGAAAAGCAAAAGCAAAAGCCTGTCTCTTCCCCTCCAGAGAAACGACCCAGGAAGCGCCCTGCCAGCCGTGCAAAGCAGCTCCAGCGATTTAAGGACTCTCGTGGAACCTGTCCCAGTGCGAATCCCTCTCTCTCTTCTGCCAACCCTCCTGACCACCCTGCCAGGACGCAAAACAGAGGAGGGCTGGAATGTCTACAAGGAGGACGAGCTTGGGATAACAGCCCATGGGGGTGGTAAGCTAAGCCCCTTCCCTCCGTCTCCCTTTTTTACACGCTCGGCCCAGATACCCCCTTGTGTCCATTTGACTGCCAATGCTGTGTGTCTCCTCCTCCATCTCCATTTCTCGTCCTAATTCGCTCCAGGTTTTTGATAACTGAAATACATGACTTTCTGTGACCCCTTGAGCGCTCCGGCATATTCGAAGCCTTCCGTGTCTCATTCACACCCGGGAGGTCAATATCTTGCCAAAAATAACCCCATATTCCGTTGGAGGGCATATCTCTGAGTAGATCCCTCCAGGTACAACTTTATGGATACATGTGTTGACTAGTCATCGTCCTCATCGTCGTAATCTACAAGATTTCTTTCTCGCACCTCATCTCCAAACGGATCACCTTGTTCCTTCTGCATCTCAAGTACTTTTTTCTGTCGTTTCTCCTCGGCCCTCCTCTCTTCCTCCGCTTGCTTGGCCAAGTATGCCTTACTACCAACTATCTTTTCCGGATTTTTGCATAGCCTCAAACGTCGATCAATTTCTCGAACCGCCTCGACATCCGGTGCATGCCCTTCTGTCAGTATCATTCTTCTGATCTCTTCCAAGACTGGGAATAGCGCATTAACAGATAATTCCTGCGCTGTGGCTTCCCCTGTCACTTTTGTTCGAACCCATTTCTCTGCCAATTCGGCTGCCCCGAGTGAAAACGCCGCCAATGCTATCTGTGACGGTGAATAGAGTAGCTCTGCATCAGTTAGCCGAGATGCTCGAATGTGATTTAACGCAGTGTCATAGATAACAGGCTCCTGTACCTCCGTGAGGCTCTAGACAGATCAGATTTTTCTTAAAAAACCGACATCCCATAATACTCACCTGCAAGTCCAGCCAAATTCCCCATAGTGCACGATGAGTATGCCACACCGTAAATTCAAAATTCAAGCTTTGAGCCACCAGAAATTCGAGGTCTAGTACATCCGAAGGGGCTATTTTCGGTATGTGCGTGGTGTAGGTTTCCAAAGAAATTGGGTTGTTCGTGGTTTTTGTGGCAAGAAACAATGCCGTCAACCTGTCGCTCAAATCAGTTTCCTCTTGCAACCAAAAATCGAGAGAAGCATCCGCATACATCACGTTCTTCGGGTGCCAGTCCATCACTGTATTCTTGAGATAGAATCGCTTGAGGTACGAGATAGCCGTAGCCTCAACCTCTTCCGGGAATCGAAACATGGCGCATAATTGGGGTATTTTGGTCAAATACAACTTCACCAGGGTCACTTCTTCATTTGCGTGGAGGAATGAAACATGAGCGGAAGACCCTGGCTAATGAGCACGATCATCATAAATGGGAAAAACAAAACCGAGAGATGAAAAATATACGAAAGGATTCTACAAAGCAAAGTGTTTTTCTTTTACCTCATCGACCTCGAACGTATTTCGAATCGCAGCAACGGCAGTTTCATTGAGTTTCTCTCGTATTTTTGTCAGACCTTCCTGTGAAAAGCGCCAGTTTTGAAATTGAGTACTAGCTTCGTATAAGGGTTGTCTTGGTTCTGAATACTTCACGTCAGTGGTTCCGGACGACATTTGGAAAGCATTGTCAACATGAAACAAGCCTTCTTAAAGGCGACAAATAGATGTATATAGCCGAGGCTCTTTGTCCTTTTACTATCGACTAGTGGGACAACTGCTACTGAACAGATTTCTGTTTGCGGTATCCATTAATTCGTGTTAGAAAGAAGATGCATTCCCTTGCCAGATCCTAACGCATTTCAACTTTGGACCCCAGCCTACTCTTGTTAACATTAACGTAAAGATGAAATTATCACCGTAGTCATTTGACTCACACCATTCCTTCTATAAAACAGTATACATGATTACAGAGACTCAAAACGACAACCTAATAAGCTTGGTAATTATGAATAAGATAAAAGATGAAAAGAACCCTACCCCTTATTCTTCTTCAGGGTGATCAATCTTCCAGGCCTGAATCCAGTCGACGATCCTGGCAACATTGGATTCAAGCTGCTCCGATCCTTCGCTTTGCAACTCGACGACAGGAAGATCGGGATAGGATGACCGTGCTTCGTCAAGCACGACCTGCAGAATCTCGACTTCATTGTTTTCCTGTATTTTCTTCAAAGGATATCCTCTTGCAAGAATATGTGTTTTTGAATAACAACCAGATGAATCCTCGAAAACTTGAGACCTACCTTTTTTCTAACCGTTCCCAGAGTAATGTATGGTCACATCGTAGTACGACCACGAGATCAGGCCATCTTTCGGGATATATATCACAGGTATGCCAATCAAGGATAATTCCACCCTGAGCAACCATTGGCTCTAATTCGTCTAATAGCTGTTTTTTTCATCCCTTGAGATTGATGAAATTGACATTCAGAAGGAGATTCTCCTATTCGGAACCATACCTTATCTTCATCTACAGTATAACTCTGCCATTTATCGTCGTAGTTCTCGTACAGCCCTTTTTCCTTGACCCAGTCACCTACATTGATATGTTCCAGTGTTATTGGTGACTCTTTTGCCAGCAATTGCGCATGTATGGTCTTCCCAGTGCCAGGTGTCCCTGTTATGACGATGACAGGGCCTTTCTGAGTGGTCATCTGATGATAAAAATAAAAGCTGACCGAATCAGTTACAACATTCGGATTTTCCCGGGATATATTTCATCAATCCTTGAAATACGTATCTCATCATATGGAACCAAGCCAAGGAGCAGACGAGCTGATAACTGTCTTACCAGTCCATTTCACCAATGCACTTTCTTCCAATGTCCAGTTACATCAATTTCCTCTATTAAATCGTCCTCTTCAAGTTCCCCCAAGTGCTCAGATGAGCGGCAAAAGAATTACCGCTCGAATCAAGCCAGGAATACGACGGATAGAACTTCACGTCCCGGCAGATACACGTCCTGAAGTATGGAGTGGTGACAAATCACGGGATTTTGGGGTAGCGCGGATTGAATACGACGTAGAAAAAAGGCAAGAGCGGAAAGGACTCAAAGACGGAGAGGAACCCCGTTTAAGAGAAATTCGACTGCAGAGTGAACAGGTACCTCAACGAGGTATTCAGATGCTCGGAATTATGCGAAACGGTTGGGAATCAATTGATCAACTTTTTGTCTCTCGAACTCACAGTCTTTGACGATCTAGGCAAGTTAAACCTCCATCCAATCAAGGAGACACACCAGTTCCGTCCAACCCTTACTTACCTTGATATATTGTCGCGTCGCAATAGACGCGGGCGGCAAGGTGAATCAGACTCAGAATCCGATGATGGGCCACCCCCAGATCCAGATGATCCATCGCCAATGGAAGCACCGAAAAAAGAAAAGAAGTCTACAGGACCTGGAAAAGAAGTTCAGGTTTCTGCCCGAAAATCTGACGACAAAGGCGCCACTTCGACCCTCGGTAGCCTTTCAATGATTCGCAGAGATATGTTACGAGTCATTCGTGAGGAGGAGGATGAAGAGTGGCAGGAGCTCCGTTTTTTCGATGTGGCGGTTTGTTGTTCTTGATTCTTGAGTGAATGTCTTTCTCAAGATCGATTGTAGGAAAATGAGTCTATGGAGGCTTTTAAATCAGTCTTTTCCAAGAGCACAGAATTCCTTGTTTCTAACGACGATATTACGCAATTTCTGGAAGGAATTGAAGGTTTAATGCCAAAAGCGGACACTTGACAGCTTAGAAACGAGTGGCCAACTCCGCCAAAATTATTGAATTTTTTCTTGCCTTCATACACATTTTCTGCTGCGTACATGAGCGACACCGAATCTGATCAGGAAAGCGATAATGCAAGGGTCGATTTTGATGAGATGTTTGAGCCCAGTGTGGGTGAGAGTGCCTCGTTTGCACTGGACACCATTCTACAAACTCTTGGAAATGACGATCAGGCATATAACCAGTCCATGGATTGTATGCACTCTTATCATACTGTAACCACTTTGCGTTGACTGTTTAAACATCTAGTACTGAGTGCTCTTGTTGGACAATTGGATTTGCTTTTGCAAGAACACAGTCACGGGCTGAAGCACCGAGCTATTCTTGTCTTTCAACACTTAGGTGTGCTACATGCCCTTATAACATACCATAGACTCAATCATTGTTCCTTCTAACCAGCAACCGGCAAAACAATAGATCAGTTGCTCTCATTGCGGTTCAAATTACGTGGCCATGCGATCATTTCGAGAACTTGTTCTCCCACTTTGATTGATAAAGCTATTTCTCAGATTGGCTCTCTAGTGTTGCTTGTAGCGAATGATTCGGATGAAAATTGGAGTCATGCAACACCAGGTCAATCTCTCAGAAACCAGATGGAGCTTGATTCTGTGAGAGCTGCGAGTCAACTGCCAGGTACCCATATGTACACTCTGTCTTTTAACATTTGTTGAACTAACGACAGATCATTGGAATGATCTGACATCCACGCTCACCTTGCATCACGTATCTCCCGCTGCTAAACGGCTGATTATTCGCCTCCTATTTGGTGTCCTTGTTATGCAACCAGACCTTAGCAGGGATAGAGTGTCCTCGAGGTACCCTCGATTGCGTCATCGAATCGACATACTAAATCCTTCCCGTTAGTGATCATGATTATAAGCTGCTCTCTTCAGCACTCGAAACCATCATTGGAGAGTATGTCACTTTCGATGCGATGACGGGGTCTCCGATCATACATAGAGATCACCTTGATTGCGCGTTCTTTCTCAATCTTTATGCTGTGAGGATTCAAGTTTATTGAATCTTTGTTCACTGAATATTCTTTTCAGACAGTTCGGTTGATGAATCCAGATCCAGCTGATGATCAGGCCATCTGTAAACCGTACATTGAGTCCCACATGCTTGCTTTGATTGACTTGGTCCTCTTTCCCACTGATGATACCTCGGAAAAAGCACCATCGTTTCAAATCGCACTTACTGTTTGTTTCTGTTGGGGAAAATTACTATTCTGGAGCTGGGTGACATGGGCTGATCAACGGATCGTTAGTGCAGAAATCGTCTGCTTTATGGTGAAGTATATTCAGTGCGAAACTCTGACATGTGTTCTCATCGATTTCAAGACTCAGCAGTGGCTTGAAACTATCAAATGCGATGCAGCTTGCTCGAAACACAGAAAATGTATTCTCGCATTTGATTATCTGTCAGAAAACATGTTTGCAAGCTTTGCCGTGCTCTCTGTGAGATTATCAAGCCGTTTCTTGGACTGTCTGTTGATTATGCTCAGGATACTCTTGCTCGCTCTGTAGGACTGTGGCAAATGGATCATGAAAGTCAACGGCTAAAGTCGCTTGATCAAATTTGCTCCTTTGTATTGTCAAGTCTTCACAAAGGATCTAGAGGAGATGACTGTCAGTCGACTGATCGCCTTCGACCGTATGCATCAAAAGTATGCCGGAGCGTTTTGCTCCTGTGTATCAGAGAGATAGTTTCGAACGACAGGGACAAGGGTATGCAATTACCCCTTCTTCATCATGCTACGATCGACATGCTTTGATCAGCGAGAGACAACTATCTAGATCTGCTACTCTCAATGGATGAAACCATCTTGAGACAATCTCTTGCAGAGCTACAGACCGAGCGAGTGGCTCAGTTCTCCGGCAACTTGGACCGTAGTGTGTTGTGTTATGATATCAAGTGTGCTCCGGCTGACTTTTTCGTAGTTTACTCTGAAGCGCAGAGGTGGGTGGATGGAGTACATCAAATGACCGATGGTTGCATCTCATGCGACTATAATATTCCTAGTCACTTGAATGAAGTATTAATTTCGCCGGCACGTCTGTCGATGATCCGCTTTGCTCTTGGGTTCTTAACTATCCTTTGCAATGCTGATATACGAGGGCTATTTCTTCGGGAGAAAATTGCGTCCTTCATTATGAGACTATTCAAGCATCTAGTCGATAATGAAGGATCTAGGAAAGCCTTGCTGGGTCCTCTGTTGACAGCACTCGTGGCAGCTGAAAAGTATTTCAGTCCCTCCAAACCATTTTCCTTCCTGACAGAAGATGATGGTTTCTGGAGGTTATGTCTCAGGCCACCATGCGATAACTTCCATTCTAACAGTCAGCTGTATCTCATATAGGTTCACTCTGACAGCTAACTAGTGATATCTTCCAATTTTAGTGGCGTTGGCCCAGTACATTCTGCAGTGCTCGTACTTTCCTGACAATCTCCTGTTACTGGAGACCTTGGATCACTTTCGTACCATTGTCCTGAAGATCTTAGAGGACGAGTTGCCACGGGGTTGCCGGGATGCCCTCAGATTATCTCTTCCGGTTTTCTGTCAAGTGATAGTCCACCTCCTTAGCCGAGCAACTGAACCTTCGCGAGCCATGAAGCAATATTTTGTCAGCTCTCCGTGGACCATGGTGCTTTCTAGAGAGACAAAGCGGATGCTTGCCCATCCACCTGTGTCAATTGCATCTGGCGAAGAGCTCTACTTTCTGATGAAATCTGCTGGAACACTCCTTGTGCAGGCAGTATGTGAATAGTGTTCCTAAACAGCCAATCTGATAGTATCCATTCAAGCTCTCAGATGACACTGTAGCGAGTCAAATAATTAAGGTGAATGAGATGGCCATGCTACAGAGATGCTAGTTGACTTTAGTCAAGGTTCCCAGGACCAAACTTCTCTTGTATCAATCTCAAATCATCGCCGTTGCAGTTTCGTAGATAGTTGAAGCGATGCCCAAAGTCATTGTCATAACAGTTCACTGCCGCAACGGCTATTGTAAGGGGTTAGCGTAAAGGCACATTATGAGATGGGCTCAATTGCTGTTGATGTATCGATTGCAGTTATTATAGTTTGAAGCCGATGATGGCTATGGAGTAAGAAGAAAGTCTACAGCTGTCAATGCAAGCCCCTCGTTGATTGGATGATAGAATTGACCCCATTGTTTCGGAATAGTAGTCATTGGTATGTTTTTTTTTTCATTCAGGCTATCAATTGCGCCGCCAAGTCAACTTGTTCGTCTACTGATCATTGGGTGCATCATTGACAGAGCGACATCTGAACCAACTGGCTGCATAACATAAGATCAGATGTTTACAAATTCTACGGACACATCTCCTCTTTGGTCGTTCCAGTCAACGTATTCTGATCATCCTCTGGACAAGACTATTCATTGAGGGTTTAGGATTACTAACGTCCTTACCTGATCTGTATCGGTAATCGCAAGGAGCCCAGAATGAGATTGAGGAACATCCTCACCCTCATCTGTCTTACATACTACTGGAAATAGTGGCTAGGGCTGATACACCAATATCAATCTATCAGATTGCTTCATGAAATGATGCCTGTCATTATACTCTTGTGGTAATTCTGACACGCGAGAATAATTCATTCCACGTTGTGCTGTCCTTGCGAGTGCTCTCGATTTCTTGAACCTGTATAGCAGCATCATGACGTCATTTGCGCGCAGGACTAATTGATATTTATCACGCATCCTTCTCGAGCCAGTATGCCCCAGTTTCCTGATTACTACAAACTTCTGAGTATCACACCAAGTGCTACACGAGAAGAAGTACGTCAAGCATATAGAAAGGAATCTTTGAAGTCGGTTCTGTTTTTTTTATCAAGAACTGCTGCTTCAATTACATTAACCCAGGACTCATCCTGACCGCCTTGCCAATGTCACTCCTACCGAAAAACAAGAGGCGACAGAAAGATTTCAGGTCAATTTATTGTCGTTTTTCTGTGAGCGTAACATACTGACACGTGGAGCTAGGCCGTAGCAGACGCCTATTATGTCCTTTCCGATACCCAGAGACGCAAGGAATATGACACTCTGTATACCGCCCGATCAGACCGCACTGACAATCCGAACTCAACATACAATCTTTTTGCTCAGTTTGCGAACATTTTCAGTACAGAAACTTCTGGTGAGGATGGTACTCAGCCAAATGCAGACGGGGTGTTTGCCGATGTGTTTGAAGAGGTTGGTTCACTAGTCTATGATGATGAACTAATTCTTAGTGCCGATTTGACAGCTCCTACGTCCCGAAGTTGAACGGCGGGTCCCCATCTGGGGTTGGGTCGGTGCAGCGTGTGGTGGTGGACTTGGATTCATCGTTGCAAATGTTCCTGGATTGATGCTCGGTGCCTTCGCCGGCAATCGATTAGGAGCAGTTCGTGATGCGAAAGGAAAATCTCTTGCCGCTGTTTTCAGTGAACTGAGCGGGAACCAGAGGGCAGAGGTAAGTTATCATAACCGACTCTGACAATCCCAACTGGACAGTCCGCATTTCTAGATCTTACGAGCCTTGGCTTTGAAGGTTTTAGGGTCTGCTTTATCCTAGCATACCAGTACACGAAGAACAATGTGGTGCAAATTCTGATGGGAACATCGTTACCTTAGTTATGCATAATTGTAATTATTAATTCAATACCGTAGGCTCCTGACGGCTCGTCATCAAAGTCTTAAATTGATCGAACCTTTTGTTTCGCCACCTTTACCATCTTCGCATCGCTCCCGAGGAACTGGTTCGAAGTTCAGGTATTCTTCCCGTCGTTGTTGATTTTGACCCCAATGTTCGAACTTCATTGCTCGGCTATGCAACAACAGCCTATGAACGGTTTGCCGTTTTCACCGGTTGCAAATGGAGATCAAAAAGAAATACAAGAACAACCATATGCGACATTAATGGGCATGTCCAATTTCAGGTCATAGGCCTATCATGACAAATTAATATTCCCCTCGAAGATCGTGTTTTGATCACACCCATGAAGAGACACAGTATGTCCTGAATGATTCCCTAATTAATTTATGGTTCCGGTCCGAGGGACATGCCCAGGTCATTCACATCTGCATATCCGAACCAATCGCTCAAGACAGACAACCCCTTCACGTTCTTTGCGCCATCGTTCGCAACGCACAACCTCTAACCATATGTGTGCGTCAAATTTAGGACCATGTCCATCTTAACTTCCGAATCTGAACAGTTGCACCTTACCCCAAGAGAAATCTATATAAGAAAACGCCTCCTAGGACACCGAACAAAAAAATACGGCGGAGGTTGAGCGGTATGACATCCTGGATTCAACCGACCTATATACTGAACCATGATGTGTTTACCCTCGATCCAATGGAAACAGCACAAGGATATCTCAATGGGTCGGTGGCAGAGAGATCAAAGGCACGCTTGCTGCTAAACAGGCCGGTTTCACCCAAGGGACCAGGGAGATGGACTAGTCTTTTTTGTCGCAGCGACCTTCTGTCTAAAGATACTGAGCCCCAGAATTCATCTTTGGACTCTAACGCCTGTTTCTCGACATCAATCCCTTCGGAAGAAGTCACTACTAACCTGGCACAGGGCAGCTCCACAGACATCTATTCGAAGGAGAATAGCCAAGGCTTCCATGAAATGGATCTCGAGCTTGAGTTCCAAGGTTTGCACATAAGGGAGCAGACCGTTGGTATTGAATCAAGCGATTCTTGGTTGGCTCCCGGTTCAGCTCACGACGCCGAGGATATTTGTATATCCACGCCCGGTAACCCCTGGGTTACAGGAACCTCCCGGAAAAGTGGGTGCCTCATCACACGTTTGTACCTTTGTTCAGCGTCTACGGTCTTTCTGCTCACATATATGGACCCTTTCTTGACCAGGTTTACGGCGTGCATTAGTGGCAGAAACGCGTGCCCGACAACGTGCTGAACACGAGCGTCTAGAGGAGATGAAGCGTCGAATTGAGATGGAGGAGGTTGTCGCTCAGCTGCAACGTGAACGAGAAGAATTGATACAATTGTTGGCAGTTCCGGGTCAGGCAGCAAGCTCACCAGTCCTTCTGCCGAGTAGCCCGTGCATTTCCTCGAGGATCATTATGACATCAACTCTCGGATTTCCGACATCTACCTCATAGTAAGTAGACTCCAGGTTATCATATTTGATTAACCAACTTCTCAAGAACAGGCACTGGATCTGATCTCAATCAGCGATATATGTTCTGATCTAGTTCTGATCTATCCAGGAGGATTAGTCACGAACAATTTAATGTATATCCGTAATATGATGTACATCCGCATCAGAATAGTTCAACAGAAGTTACATGATCGAGGAAACCACAGAACTTGCGGTAAAAATCGAGAGACTGATAGATATACAAGGTCTGGCGAATAATGAAAAGGAGCACAGTGATGTAACTTTAAGTCTGATATATACCAATGAACTGAAAATAATCCCGAGAGGATAGGAAATTTAGAATAAAATCTGTTCTGAGCTAGCAAACCCTGCTTGGCATTAACCATGTGTTTAATGCCAAAGTTCTCCTGATTCGCCTGCTCCCATGTACTCAAAACTTGTAAGATTTTGGAGATGGCTATAATCCCTGATAGCACCTGCTCCATTTGCGAGGGCAAGTGTTATTTCAGATATAACCTTGTCGGAAGATAGAGGAGGTGTACGATCAAGGGAGGAAGCTGAACCTGGGGGCGAAAGAGAGGAGGAAAGAGAGGAGGAAATATCGCTATCGGGGTGTTGAGACGAGAGCAAAGATGGGTTGGTAGACGAGAAGGAGAATGCCGAGGAAGAAAGAGAAGAATCAGAGATAGTTGGTAGGGAGTTGCCTTCAGGCATCATGGAGAGTGGCTGATTTTGATGAAGAAATTGATTATACTCCTGCTCGCCACTTGTCAGACGGTGATATGGAACATTGATTGATGTAGGCTGCTTTCCATGGCGAGAGGATTTAGAGCTGGGATTAGTGGACAAATCCCCGGCGAGAATCTGGATATCCTCCTCGTCATCGGATTCATCAGTATCAGCAGTATAAGATGTGTGTGGAGTAGTCTGTGGATGGAGTCGTTTGCGTGGTCGACGAGTAGGCTCAAGTGATTGACACGAGCGGACATATTCGTAGTCACGCATGCGCTGGACGAACCCCTCTCCATTCTCTGTGATGTTCTGATGCAACTCCCAGAATGCACTAGAACGAAGATGAGTTAATTCAGATTGACTAAGCGATTTTGAAAGCCCCGGTTCAGAGCTAGGGGGTGAATAGCTTGCACGACGCCTTGAAGATCGGTTAGACTTGGGGAATAAGTTGAAGTCAGCAGATGATGAGGGAAGCGTATACCCTGAGGGTACAGTTGTACAAGGAAGCTGCTCCGGGATTTCAGGAAGACTCATGCTAGTCTCTGGGGACTGATCATGGGCGTCAGCAACGAGGATAGGCAAGAACAAGTATAAGATCTACCGAGAGACCGCAGCGCTTCCGTTTGCCATGCCTCCAATTGATGTCCCAGCTATGTGGCAGCGAAATATTACATGGACCAAGGATGGGATATACACGCTTGGCGGCTATCCTAAGAGAAAAGTCGGAGGAATGACGGACAGTGGGAGAGGAGACCGAAGCTGAACGAGATCTACGACGACGAGCGCCAGAACGCACAAATGCCATAACAATGGGGGACCTCGTTTCTTCCAGGGCCAGCTGCTATATATATGAACACTGACCGCCAGTGCCCACGTGATCGAAAGTTATACTCCACTTGTGATGACACGAAAAGTATTTTGCTGTATGTCGACGTAATCAGAGCTGGTGCGCCATCTTTACCATCTGCATCGCTATATATAATTTGATGTATCAATATTCCTTATTTTACAGTGAATCCAAACTTTTCTGCTGAGTATAATCTACAAACATGTGGGAAAATAATCGGAGTGTTTTTTGTACAGGTGGCGCAGATGGCGCGTGCGCCACTCATGCACCATTTGAGTTGTATCAACGTTCACTTCCGAGAACTCGCGATTCGAGGAACTCAATGCGATTAGAACCATTCCTTTAATAACATCACCGGTCCCTTGAAGACTGGCTATGCGGCTTGCACGCCCAGATGGACATAACACATCACGCAAAAATATCGTATTCAAACCTCCCATTGGTTCGAGACGCTTGGACCAGTAAGTTGTTTGACTAGGAACATTCCTCTCCCCTCGTCGATGCTCTTAGAATTCCGCATACCTATAGCGCTTTTGGGCCTTGCCTGAATGCTTGCACTGCACTGTTTGGTTGGGCTCAAGCTTCTTGTAGTACTGATTGAACCACCTGTGAGCTGTTTGAGGAGACCAGGCTCGGCTCCGACACCACCCCCTAGTCCTGTGAATTGACGAGCGAGTGTAGTGCCACTGATTTGTCGTGGAATTTTTCCATTAAGACCAACGGAAGTAGGTGTGGCAGATGTTTGTTGTAGGCCCCCGACTCCAAGCATCAACTGAAATTACAATTTCAGGATCACAGTCGTTGGCAGAACCAAAAAAACTCACCAAACATTCTCTACACCAGATGCAGCCGGCTGCATCGGTCTTTGCGGCACTATCAAGCTTCTTTCCACACCCAGGTCCTTTTCTCTTTTCTTCCCCTCGACCCAACATCCAAGAATTAGACTTAGTTTGAGGCCGTTTTCCGCCACAAACTAAACAATTCATGTGCCATCTCGAGCCCTGAGGGCCCGGTATCACACCTCTTTCCATCGGAGAAACCGACTTGAGGCATCCTGGGCACGACGCCCGACTACCGAAGCGAGGGGATGGGACTGTGTTGGTTCCGGCTGAAGTAGGACGTTCATAACGACTAGAACTTCCAGCTTTCCGTGGTTGTGAAGGCAAAGGACTCGTGATGGTGGTGGTTTTGAGGGAGGTTCTCTCACGTAAGAATGGAAGAGAGCCAACACTTGGAGACTTATGCACTGTGATCTTTTCCAGGGGTGAACACTTGTCATGCCAGTCAGGTTTCAACAACTCAAACGAATGAACAGTGACGCACCTCGACATGAGCGGGTCCGGTGTGGGATTTCACGAAAATTGCTTGGCCACTCGTGCTTTCGCTAAATAGGCCATCGCAAAAGGTGCATCGAAAGCAGTCTCGATGAAAAGTCTGAGATACGTCGGAGCCATTCTCTCCGGGGACCGTTACAAACTTCCCTCCTTCCCTTAATGTGAATAATTGCTTATGGCATTTCGCACAAATGCTTGAGGCTGATACATAGCCAAAAATCTTCCCAGATGTCTCAGATGGTAATTTCTTTTGAGTTTCTGATGTTCTCGGTGGGAGTTTAACGGTGGATTGAGGGCTTTGGTTGAGTATATTGGCCTCTTCATTAAAGATAACGTCTTCAGGACTCATGAGAAGTTCATGACATGATGAGTGACTGGGCAATGATTCACTGATATTGAGAGGTGAATCTATCCCTGAAAGGGACGATTGAGTTAGAGTATCGGAGATATCAGACATGAAATCGGGTGTCGAGGAGGAGGAGGAGGATGAGGAGGATGCAGATGCAGATGCAGATTGTGTTTGTGATACTGGCATCTTGGAGCTGAAGCCAGATATACTAATGTTTGATGGAGGAATGGGGGAAGATAAAGCCAGTGAAGATTCGGAGAGTGCTACCGTTGATAAAACAGGGGATACAGTTTGGTGACGAAAGAATCGTTTCTTCATTTCGTCGATAGCCTCCATTGTAGGCGCGGGACTACCAGAAGATCGACGGTTGCTAAACACCGAAGATGAACCACCGGGTGATTCGTCGGGCTCGGGACTTCGAAGATGCTCTAATCGACGAATGGGACCTGGGCTACCTTCCGCACGTCCGTAACGTGACTGCAAAGGACTTGAAGGATTCGAATACCGGGGCTGGTGGTTCCTACCAATCGAACTTAGGCGCTGACTGAGTTCTTCGATCGCAGGACTACTCTCGCGACTCTTCCCAATACCTAGTCGCTGCTCTAGCTCCTCGATAGCTGGGCTAGAGTCCTCAAACTTATTCGGCGTATTTGTTGATGAATCCCAACCTTTAAGATTACACCTCTCCGAGGAACTATTCATTTTTCTCGCGTTCTCTTTAGTCTGCTTAGGCGTTCGAGGCTCGCGCGAAAGGCAAGTATCAAAACATTCAGGGCAGGAAGGACGCCCAAGTAAATCGACCATGGGAGAGTTACCTATGTTCTTTAAACAGCCTTCACAATTGAAACACTTCTTATGCCAGTATTTGTCTGCAGCATAAACAAAACCGCCCTCTGCTTTAAGGATCGTGACTGGCTTGTTGCAATTCGGACAAAGTCCCTTCGAACCTCCATTAATGATGAAGCATTGGCGACAAAGGAAACGAGGTTCATCAGAATCAGATAGGGAGGGGTCAGGGTATATGGTAGCATCGGGAAGAAATGGGGTTGCACAAGTAGCACAAGAGTGCGTCACGAGTGACTCTTTGGGTTGTAATACAGATCCATAAACTTTGGATAGCGCCGTTTCGTTTGGTGCCAAAGATGGCAAAATACCAGACTCAGGTTTTGGTCCAGTGATGACGGGTTTGAGAGCTAGGTGAGTGACTTGAGAGGTACTTGAAGAAATGTGATTCGTAATGCGATCGTCAAGTGATGGGGAACCAGTCATTTGAGTACTGATGGTCCTGGGGAAGCGGCGGCTGGGAGTGGTGTCCAGACGGGTAGGGGAAGGAGAGACATTTTCTGATGGTCCTTGACTCTTGGGCCGGACTGGGGAGGTCGACCTCTCACGGGACACATAAGTTCGAGACCATTTGTCCTGATCTTCTTGTGAATCGGTCTGAATCCAAGAAATAGTAGGAGCTGCATGTGGTACAAATGATCAGTCGGATTGCAATACTCCACCGGGCGCCTGCTCACCAACTACGGAGCCTCCACACTTGCTGCATCGCTTATCATTAACGATATCACCGCATCTACGGCAGAACCCCATAAGAGCAACCAGTCAGCAGGCCTGAACTAAAGGAATGCCAATAAAGAGAGAGAATATCAACTTCAACTCTGTCTATCACGTGACCTTAATTAGTGACCCGAGTACCAGATTTCCCTCATGCTCTCTCCTTATTTTTCCCCTGATAAAAAATATGGTCTACGCCATCTTGTGAGCGAGATTTCAACCAAGGATATCAAAAAATATCAAGACACAAAGCTTAGTTGTCAAGTAGAACCCGTCTTCGACCATTTTTCCCGTCACGATCCCCTGTTCTGCTTCTACTTTCGCAAGTTCCTCGATCTCTATCAACTTCTCTCTGCTCTCAAACCGATCCTTATCCAAGGTATTGTAATTCTTTTATTTAGCGCCTTAATACAAACTAATCCTTCCCCGAGAGTCTGTTGCGGGCAATCCATGGAAATTACTGGTAGCCGTCACTTTGCTCAACAAAACTACTGCCAAGGTCGCAATTCCTGTGTTTTGGGATTTAATAGTACGCTGGCCGACTCCATGGGCTATGTCCCAAGGTCAGTAGCTCAGCATGTTGATGTATAGTGTTCGTTCAACGATCTGGGGAAAAAAGCTTCCGAAGAGGAACTAAGAAACTATCTTTACCATTTGGGAATATACAATGTTCGGTCACGAAGGCTGATCAAAATGTCGAAAGCGTACATTGTTGATCCGCCCTCCGAAAATGATACTCGCCCTCCCAGAGCTGCCTTTCGAACAAATCAGCACACGAAGTCACTACGCAGCAAGAGTTATCTCTCAACCCCGATTTCGCACTTGCCAGGCACAGGGCCCTATGCATTAGACTCCTACCGCATATTCTGCCTAAATCATCAAAACCCATTTTGTGAAGAGTGGAAAACAGTACAACCCACGGATAAGGAACTAGTGCTCTACCTAGTAAGCATGCTCGTGTATCTCAAACTTGACTCTTAACGTATCGAAGCGTTGGAAATGGGCATCTGAAGAAAGAAAACAGTGGTTCCCGCTGACAGGTCGCGTCATACCTGCAGATCTTGAGTACCTCAACTTACTAGTGAATGAACTGACTGGGTATCACATCAAACAAAAGCAATAGTGAGGGAAAAGATGTCAATATAGCATTGCAGTATACATGAGACCTTTGGATTTCCTGTACATAAGATTTCATAGCTTAGTTACCAGTCTTGGCTGCCAGTCGACACGTTCGACCTGTGAGGAGACATAACCCATGCCTCTGTGATCGTATTTACAAGTGTGCTTACCATTTCAGGGCGTAAATCTTCTATAGTCGTTGCACCAACAAGCCTCATGGCTGTAACAATTTCCCTCCGAAGAATCTGGGTAATTTTTACGACGCCTGCAACCCCATACGCCTGATGCAGGTTTGTCACTATTGATAATCCACGAGAAGACAACACTTACACTTTGAGCATACAGGAAAGGCCGCCCGAGCCCCACTGCCTTAGCCCCAAGGCACAATGCTTTAATGACATCTGTGCCCCTGTGTATTCCGCCTAATTTTTTTGGTTACTGAATTCCCTGTAGGGTGTTTAAGTCACATACCATCAATGTACACTGAGTTATATTGATTAGCTCGGGACCTGGACACAAATGCTCAATGCTCAATGCGCACCTTCTACCTTGTCGAAGACATCAGGACGCTGCAGGCGGAGCTTATATAACACCTCCAGTGGTGGAAAGGAACTGTGATCAGTGTCAAGCCCCTGCATCTCTCCTTGTATCTACTAGGTAGCATAGTAAACTACTTACTATTCCAATTGCCGTCCTAGGCAAAATGGGATGGGAATTGAAGAGAAAGATATGATTGTACAGACATACCTCCGTGATTTGAAAGAAGGATCCCCTCAACTCCGGCGTCGACTGCAAGAACTGCATCCTGTGATAGGACAAAATAAGAAGCCACTCAATTGCGACAGATCTGTTTTACCTCAACACATTGAATGCCTTGTGATTGTCAAGACTATGTGGAAAATGAAGCGTGCAAACTCGCCTTTGATCACTATCGGCAAACTTGTTAAACCCCTCAGCCATGGAATTGTCTAGTGCTCAACGTGTCATAAGACGTAGGCAAAATGGCTGTAGGACACACCCTCTCCCACGTCATATTCCGATCATCATTGGCTATGAGTGCACCAGCTGTACCCATTCCATCTACTTCTTCTAGATCGTCACTCTCCGACCAATACGTCGGAGTACCCTTCTCCTCGTCTTCCAATTGCCACGGATTACGAATATCCCTTTCGCGATTGCCAGCCACAATTGCGTCAACTGTCAGAAAAATAGCTTTGTATCCAAGACTGTCAATTTCCCGAACCCGCTCTTCAGCAACCGAATCTTTAGCATGTTTGTAAAGTTGGAAAAACAAGGTCTGCGACGGGATGGCAGCATTCATGATCTCACTATATGATAGTGATGAGTTTGAAGACACCATTTGAATAATCCCGGACTGCGCTGTACCCTTCGTTATGTTGGCTTCACCTACAAGGGTATCTCAATCATTCAACGTCCTCGAGATAGAGAAAGAACAAGACTACCATCTGGATGACCAAGTTTTGCAAGTGCAGCTCCACTGACGAAGATGGGGATAGAAGACTTGAACCCAAGGATACGAGTTGAAGGATCACATCTTGCGACTGGTCGCATCACTCGAGTATTGAAGAAGAAACGTGAAAATGCACGGGCGTTCTCGGCGTGGGCTACTCATTTAAGATGATGAGCTCATTTGGATGGCCTTCGCTAAAAGAGGAGATATTACTTATTTCGTCGTCTGAGGCAGAGGTGTAGTAAGCTCTGGCTTTGCTAGAGAGCATCTGACATGCAACAGCCTGAAGACATGTGTTGACAACATTACAACACACTTCCATGTTAGTTTACCTCCATGTCTCTGAGACTGAGAATTCTACTAAGAGGCGGTCTTTTTTGAGCTGCTTCTTCAACGCGCTTTTCATCTTTTGTTTTCTTGCGATTTTTCTGCTTGTCATTTAGGATCTGAATGGCCCCAGCACTTAATAAGCCGAGATGCTTTGAAGAGGGTAGGTTCTTCTGCAGGGCATCGGGCGGATGAACAGGTACGTAGGCGGCGGTTGCATCTTGTCCGGCGTATTTGAGTATGATTTTCACTCCTCCTGGATGTTCCTTCCAGCAAGTTAAACCCGGTCAGGGTAAGATACGTGAGCAGAAAGACGAACTGGGAGGAATTCGGTCACGTCATAGACACAATTCTTGATGATAACCCAACAAGACCTATCCATGCATCATAGATCAAGCCATTCATATTCACATTCAAAAACATACTCCAAAGAGCTGTGTTGAGCGACCTGGTCTAACGTCCAAGCTGACATGATGGATAGAGAGGGGGAAAAGGATGCGTGGAATGAATTAAATGACCACTAGGCGGACGGTGATTAGCCGCTTAGACTACCACCGGGCCGTCCAGCTATTCGAGCATACGGGAAACAATTTTGAAGCTGAGACGACCCGGGCGCCGAATATTGCCACATAAGTTGTAATCTCCCAGCTCAATGATCTAACTACGACGAGTTCTTTACTAACTAAAAGGAATTACAAGACCCTAGGTGCACTTCCTTGTGGACACCCACCACGTGACTGCGCGTTATTTGCTTTTGTTGAGAAGTAACCGCGCTCTGACTGGTCATTGTTTTGTCCTGCCGTCCGCAATGCCGACTCTACCGACCATACAGGAACTCAAATCAATGAAGTACAGAGAATTACAGAAGACATGCAAGGTGTGTGTGTCCCACTAGCCACCAACTGAATTCATGTTTGCCAAGGATTTGGGTCTTAAGGCAAACCTCAAATCTCACGAGATGATTGGTATGCTGTTAGAAGCACAGTGCGTTTCTGCTCTCATTTTTCATACACGGAGGCTGACTTTTATAGATCACAGGCCACCTCAGGATCTTCCCCCACTCCATCACCTCCGGTGCAACCTATATCTTTGGTCAGACTGTTAACAACCAAGGCTGAATCATCCCGGTTATCTTCGGTAATCATTCATGATATACCAGAGGAAACAAATGGACAAGAGCTCCATACAGCAACTACCACAAGACTTCAAACCGCAGTTCCAGTACCTTTGCCGTCAGCCCCACCTGTTCAGAGTAAAAAAGCAAAAGAATTGCAGAGGAGGCTTGGAGTAGGAAGGCCAATTGTGGCAGGTGGCACTGGCGCACGAACGGTAACACTATCCTCCCCCTTTGAGAGAGAGGGGATAAGACATAGTCGAAGTGAACAAATGGAAGCAACCATGCCGGAAGGTAAGCTTCCAAAAGTGCTATTGTATCCTCGTAAGCCTCTGAAATATTATGCAGATTCCGAATCACCTGGCATTTCTAATACACAGAAAACCACCCCTATTTCATCGTTTCAGGACCCATCATCTAGTTTACGAGGTGAAGCAACCCAAGAGAAAGGTGAGACAAGATCACCCGATATTGAACGTTTACTTTCTGAATTTGTGAGTTGAATCATATCATATATAGCTGGTATTGACGATGACCACACAGGTCAAGCCTCTTCAAGACCAAATAGATACACTTCGAGCCGAGGTGAAGCGGCTGCAAGCTTTGGAAACGGAAGTAAAGACTTTGAACGCCATGGTAAAACAGGAAAACTCTAGACAGGTCGACGATGAAGCACAGATATGGGAAACGACTTTTGGCACACAAAAGCAGTACCTAGTCGAACCCTCAACCCCTCCAACAACGTCCAATGTTCAGTTATCGTCATCGAAAATGGTCATATCAGCGGGATATACTCCCACTTTCCTTGGGAAACGACAAGCGAAGTCCTCGATGAGCGAACCACAGGACGTTCAGAGGGAGGACACAGAAAAGATCTCTTTTGATACTTTGAATCCAGTTAAGAAGCGTCTTAGACTTTCAGGAGAAGGGCCATCTAATAAAGGCAAGGAAGTTGATCGAGTAGAGGATAGCAGGGATTATACCTCGACCACATTGCCTCCTGCTACAGGCTTTGTCGTTTACAATGACTCTCAAGAAGAGTTTCTACCACAAACCAATCACTTGCCCGATACCTCGCGATTGAATGGTCCTCGAGGCACAAGGCAGGGGTTCACGACGAGTTCCATGAATGCCCCAGAGAATCAAAACCCTTTCAACTACTTCCTCCCAGAACCCTCGACACCATTGTTTACATCCGCATTTCCATATCCAGAACCTCCACAGTCCCCGACACCCGCAGGATTTAGTCTTTCGGGAACCCTCTCTGCTCCGGACGACCGCTCGGACGTGTTCAAGACTTTTGGTTTGCCTCCGCCAGAGAGAGCAAGACCCTTCCCTTCTGGACCATCTAACGATGCTACCGATCCCGCATTTTCACTTCATCCGCCACCAAAGCGACGTCCCCCTTCAGTTGATGAATCTCGCTCTACATTTGGCCTGATGCCTACGTTTGCAGGTCTGGATCCAAAATCCGAAAAGCCATCTGTAACTTCGAAAACAACCATGTACGGGACTGAGCTTGAGGGCGATACTCGGTTCGGAGATTTTGGAGTTGAAGGTGTGGCCATGGGATACTGGAGTGGTCGTTTTTAGCTTTGCTTGATTCTTTTCATATCTCTCTCATTTTTGCGTTTACGATATGTTACGGGACGTTTAGAGCTGCACTTTGCAGTGTCTCAGGTCTTTTATTTCTTATACTTACCGTCCTTTGATCTAATAGATAATGGATCAAAGATTGCCACGACAGATAATCAAAAACTGAACTCTGCAGAAGCACATCATATAATGATACTACATACAATGTTGAAGACACACCTATTATTGGTTCCGGATACATAGCGACCTGTGATCTCATGTAAAAGCTAATGATTGCGTTCAGGCCGGCTCAGTTCAATTTAGACAGCTCAGACAGTCAACTAATAGATAATTGCAGAGGCAGGTGAAGCAACACTGTCAAAAGAGTCGTCGCAACACCTAAAAGGTCAGCATTTGGGAAATCCACCTTGATACAATAGCCAGAGCCACCAAACTTGATGTCGATTGGCTATCATCATCATGGGGGATACCATAAACTGGTCTGGGGGAATATTGGTAGCCGAACATGAGACACTAGACAAGACGAGATAAGTCAAAACACACTTAAATCCATGATGTTACCCTCGAATGCATGATTCAACTTTTCTAAGTCATACTCGGACACACCTCAGTCTTTCCATCACCAACATTGAGTCTAAGCTTGGGCAAAAGGAGTGGCCAATAATATAATACGCACGTCGGGCTGCTCTCACTCACTCTTAACCTTTTCATAGACTTCTTGAGACCTTTAGAACTTCTCGAATCACTGATATCTCATGAATATCAACCATGATACTATGATAAGCAATCTGGAGCTTGATAGAATCGGGGAGCTCCTGCAAGCGAGACTAGCTAAGGAGATGGACGAAGATCCGAGGAACCCAAGTGTCCTTAAACTCATAGGTGCAGTTATTGTCCTAATCTGTCTCGAAGAGGACATGGTAACAGGATACATCCAACACTCTGTCACTCTGGCCGCCCTCGTGGAAGTGAAATACGGCATTGGGACGGTCCGGAGTGGCCATGGGTTTTACAAACTAAATCAACACTGCGGAATGACGACTGAGGTGCTAGAAAGAATAATAGCATATTCGCAAGAAGAACATTGGTTAAGTTCAATCTTTGTCAAGTACTGTCAACCTGTCCTAAGCAGTCACTGTAGTGCTGGAAGTGCTTTGATTTTTTTAGTGGCACTATCATCTTTGCTGTGGTCCTTGCTTAATTCCTATAGAACATCCTAATGGTACCCCAAAGTCTTTTTTTTTTAAAAAATCATCAATTTATTACACGGAGCATGTAGGCAGGCCGTAGCAGCACTATGTAAAGGTAGCTACACACCCCCGACACGTGTTGTAAGCATGCCTCCCAAACCCCAACTGTAGTCAGTAGTCTAGGTAGAGAAGAAATTGTATACTAAATGACAGATATCAGTGTCCAAGATATGCTCCTGCCAATGTCTCAATCCTCCCCCCTAGCCCCCCATACCTTGCAACCAGACCAACCCTCCTTGCACATAACACTTGTGAACAGACACTAAAACAGGTACTCCAGTCAGACCCCTTTTCAGGTAGGTACCGGTGACTTCTCAGTGAGCCAAAACTCTATGAGAAGAGCCTGAGTCAGTTCATTCTATCAACGGCACATTCCCCATTCTTTGTCAAAGCCCAACCTATGTGACTTCCTGCAATGGTAAAGGGGAAGTGAAGGCAGCCCACCCATGTTTCGAGTATTGGGGCTCTACCATCGGGTTTTTGATTAGGGGATTACAAAACCACCTGGACAGTGGTGTTAACTCGGCACAATCCTTTCGGACTACCATCTGCATTTTGGATGCTGCTCTCTAGGAGACAAAAGCAAGAAAAGCTCCCCCAACAAGAGCCTTGACTGGTACAATGTGTCCGACACATGTTGCAACAATCATGAGCCAGACATAAATAGACAATATTGTGGAAGGTCAGAATATAAAGGGGAAGGTGGATAACGACGATATTAATGTAAGATTTTTGGTATCATATGATCCCCAGAGGGGGATGGTGGTGGTTAAAGGACGGTATCCCAGACAAGACCCAATATTCATTTACTTGTAAATTTACGTTAAATTATGAAGGGAGGTGCGGGCCAAGCAAGATTACTAAAAGTAGGCGATTATTGTGTAGTCCACACTCATTCGCCGCCCATGGATTCCCTAGCCTTTTTTTCTTTCTTCAACCTCTTCCTCTCACGGCGCGCTTCCTCCGACTCTGGATCATCCACAGCCTCTTTTTCTTTCTTTTCCTTACGTTTCTTCCTCTCGGACTTGTCTGGGTCTTCAACTGTTTCTTCTACCTCGGGCACTTCAGACTTCCTCTTCCTCTTCTTCTCCTTCTTTGTCTCGCCTTCCTCTGATTCAAGTTTGGTGGTGGGAACCGTAGCAGACTTGACATCATCCCGGTCGTAATCAACATAGTCTTTGCTCCAGTCAGGTGGAGTGACGCCCTCGAGCTTCTCACCATATCTACCAAGCTTGCCGTCCTTGACCATCTTCTTTTTCTGTAATGCAACAGGTCCAAGGCCCCATCGTCTAGGGTAGGTGTCACGTTCCATGATACATCGTTTAACTTTGGCAACGACACCATGGTCACAAGTCGCCAATTCAACAGTGGACATCTGAGCAATAGCAAGAGCAATTGCTTCACCTACTCAGACAGCTGAGTGCTACTTATGAAAGCACAACATAGGTTCACATACCTTTTGTAGTCATCAGAATTACCTCCTCGTTCAAGGAGATGTCAGCCTCATAGCGCAGCAGACCGGGAATCATAAGTTTAGCGCCATAACACACTGCATTGACCGCACTATCCTTGACGACGATACGCTTATAACTAACAAGGAGACTCTCCAAGGGTCTGATGGTTCTTCGAAGATAGGATTCTATGGCGTAATCAGACAGTAGGTATACCATGGTAGATGGGCTCACCATCACGAGTGTTGTCGTACATCCACTGTGCATCAAGGACGTCATGCATAGTAACAATGTCATCGTTCTCTGACATAGCACCACTCCTTACTCGACGTAGCTCTTGCATATGGCCGCCAACTCCAGTCAAGAGTCCAAGGTGCACACAAAGGGTTCGGATATAGGTACCAGCTTCACAGGATACCCAGAAAACAGCAAGATTGCGTTTTTCATCGTACTCGAAGAGTCGCGTCTCATGAATTGTCCGTATACGAAGCTGGCGTTTCACAGCTGAGATCAGAGGAGGTCGCTGGAAGAGTGCACCAGTAAGAGTTTGTAAAGCACGAGGAAGAGCAGCTGGACTGGGAAGAGGAGCGTGCAGACGCAACACACAGACATACTCTTTTCCTAAAGAGCCTTCAAAATTGATTTTACAAATAAACGGTGTTCCGCACCAGCGCCCTGCTGCGACTTGACCAGACGGGTCGCCCGGTCAATGCATACAATCAAACAGCCAGTAACTTTAGGATCAAGTGTACCACTGTGCCCAGTCTTTTCAACTCGTAAAATGCGTCTTAGCCAGGCGACGACCTCATGAGAGGAGGGATTGGAAGGCTTGTCGAGATTAATAACACCTGACCTAAACACAATCAGTTTGGGAGATACTGGCTAGTTCCAAGACATAGGACACACTTGATGTAGTTGGCGATGTCGCGTTTGAGTGGACTGCAGCCGGAAGGTATAGGTGTAAAATGGGATGATCTAACAAGGAGTTTGTCATAGTTTTTGAGCAACAGAGGCCACTGCGAGGTGTCGAGTACCGGAACAGTACTCTCAGACTTGATTGCGTAATCTCCCAAGACCTGAGCGGAGACTACTTGCTCCTTTGACAGAGTTGGAGCCATTGCTAGCAAATTGTAGCAAGCGTTGCACGTGCTGGGCTCAGTTTTCAATATTAGTTCAATCCTGTTTTGGTAGTACTCAGATCTGGTTTTTCGGCATTTCCCGTGATTGAACCTTATTGTCACCTGTACAGTTCACAAATTTAATACTTGCATCAACATCTGCTCTTCAAGACCTCCAAAACTTTCGCCATGGTCAGTCGTACTCGGTATCGCTTTGCTGAGCTCTCTTCTCAGTAGGCTTACACTGGGTCTTCTTCAGCCCAAGGTCCCCGCTTCTAAAGGTCCTGTTGTGAAGTACTCCATCGATGTCTCCAAACCTGCCAAGGATCGAATTCTCGACTCTGCCGCTCTTGAAAAGTTCCTTCGGGAGAACATCAAAGTTGAAGGAAAGACTGGACAGCTTGGAGACAACATCAAGGTCACTCGTGAAGGTAAACCCCTAGTTATATTAATTGAATGTGTCTGATTTTTTGCCAGGCAACACTACAATCACTGTCCAATCTCAAATTTCACTCTCCAAACGTTACATCAAATATTTGATCAAAAGGTGTCTAAGCAAGAATGGGCTTCGCGACTGGATTCGGTACGAAGTTAACTTTCTTTCCAGTCTTCATTAGGCGTTTATCCGTTATCAGGGTTGTTGCCTCTTCAAAAGGTGGTTATGAACTCCGTTTCTACAATATAGCGTAAGAATATCATAATCATCATCTCCTGCCCCGCTAAGCTAACTTTCCAGCAGCGCAGGTGATGAGGAAGAAGAGGATTAAGCAATCAGGCATTAGTACATCTCAATAATTACTGTGACACTGAGTTAAAACATCGTGATTATATATCATATCATGACACCTGCAAGTCGATCTTGCTTGCATCATCTTCCTGGACTTTGAGCTTGGCTAAGACTGTCATACAAACATCCTTCCAACGAGATTGAATTTGGTTCAGTGGTCGGCTACGGAAGTGTGATGCCAGAATGTTTCCTAAATTCATACGAAGGTACTTCAAGGCGACATTTGATTTCGGCGGAATGTTGAATCTGATTTTGTTGCGATCAATTGTGGCGATGTTGGCAATCGACTATGTATCAATTGAGTGTGTTTGCATCAATTCCAGAGTATAGAAAGTACCTTGAATTCACTGTCACCACAAAGAAGAAGCATTGCGAGATCATCAACAGGACCGATCTCCCAAGCATACAATTTCTTGGATTGCCTACAGAGTTATGTTTAGGGATGTTACAAGGCACGAACAGGGGGACCCTTTCATACATGAGGGTGAAATAGCCAAAGTGGTTGCAGCCTATATCTGAGAGCTTTCGGTTGAAGTTGATCGATGAGGGATGCATCCAGACGGTCTGGTTGTTCGTGATCGTCCTCAATTCGTTTTTAACGGTATTAAGGGCAAGGACTTTAGGATATAAGCCTGCCACTAAAGAGGCGTTGATGATGGCCGGATTGGATGAGTTGAGATCAAATTCATCTGGTATGGCGACACATCTGGATTTACCCCGGTTCCATCGAGCTCTGTATGACATGGCTCAGTCTAGAATTGTAATCTCATACAGCTTTTGGCGGTACCGGTTTAGTTCTCGTATCATAGACTTGTTAACTCGAATGAAAGCGGAATCAATCAAGTATCCAAGAAATTGCTGCCGTAATTCTTCAATCTGTTGCATATTCTATTCATGTTCCATTAGCGACTTTCATTCCGGTAGAATTTGAACTTACTTGGTGACTGATGTAATTTACACGGCAGAATTTACGAACAAAGCTCCCATTCGCAGAAGCTTTGCGCCAGCTACTGAAAGCGTTGTGGATTGTTAGGAAGTCAGAGTCACCTATGACAACATTCAACACATGTAGAGGGAACAGTAGGGTGTGAAGGAGATACCTGATCTGAAAGTAGCTTTGGCACGTTCAGCCTCTGCCTCCAAACCCAGAGGAGACAAGAAAGGTGATTTAGAATTGAGTGCCGCAGCGATAGTGAGAGCAGGATCCAGGCAACGGAAGAGTGCTGCAATAAGGAGGAACTTCCCCAGGTGAACGTCAGTAGGCAGTTTACTGAGAAGTCTACCCATTGGTGTGATATCCTCCGCAGGCGTGAGTGCGCGAACCTGCTAGAGCATTAGCTGAACGTTTTGAAATGCATAATGTGACAGTGACATACCTCCACAAGCATTGCGATAGCCCGCTGAACGTTGATTGCAATGGGTGGATCCAAAGCTCGAGAAAGGGCATCCTCAATAGATGTCCCCAGATTGACTCGCATGATCTTAATTCTGAGTGCCAGGTCTGAAAGGCTCAGGCGCATCATTTCAGGTAGAGGATTTTCGGCCATCTAATTAATGTTAGTTTTCCACAGCCAAGCCTGCTCTAGGTCTTACCTGATTATCGTGCCGGATTTTCGTGAAGAGATGGAAGCACAGTCCCTGTTGCACACGACCAGCACGACCTCTGCGTTGAGTAGCATTACTCTTTGCAACGAATGTTTCTACCAGACGGCTGATTTGGCGTTTCTCATCAAACCTGAGACCACAGTCAGTAGATCGTAGAACTCGATAGACTTTTGACTGACCTCATTTCCCGGTGCTTGCCAGTATCAATCACACAGGTTATGTCGGGTATGGTGACCCCAGTTTCCGCAATATTAGTTGCTAATCCAGTCGATCAGACCGTACTCACAAAAGAGAAGCTAAGAACGGACCAATTACAATCTTTCTCACACCCAGGGGAGGTAGCTCGAACATGGAGTTTTGATTTTCACTGGATAGGGTAGAGTGTAGGGGATAGATGTGGAACATCTCTTCTGACCCAAATTCGCGATGCTCGTTCAACATATCATTAATTCGGCGGATCTCCCCAATACCAGGGACGAAAATGAGGATCGCCGTCGAGTAGGCATGATACTTGGGATCCTCGAAGCAAAGTTTCTCCAATATACGAAGAATGAGCTCATAGGGTATGAATCTCTCATCAAAGATATTAAGTGTGGCGACAGTCTCTGGAGAATAACGCCTCTCCAGTTTGATATCTTTCGTATCCACCTCGTCTTCCTCTTCATCGTCTGCTACAACAGTTTCTTCTATCCATTCAGATTGCTTCTTCCCACGATAAAATTTGTCATGTTCTAAGCAAGTCAAATTAGAGATAGTCAACGACAGTTGAAAACAAAGGACTAACGACGTCGAGCATAAGGCGAGTTTTCTGTGATAAACCATTTAGTGTACTCCACTGCATCCTCTAGATATCGTATATCAACAGGGAATGTACGTCCTGGTACATGCAACATGGGGGAATTTCCAAAGTAAACAGAAAGTTTTTCTGCATCAACAGTGGCAGACATAAGTATGACCCTGAAACATAGTCAAAAGAACATTTTAAAAAAAAGGGTGACAGCAGAGGAACTAACTTGAGATCTGAGCGTTGCTCCAGCAGGCTTTTCAGCACAATGAGAAGGAAATCTGACTCTATCGTCCGCTCGTGGACCTGTTATGGGAGTCAAAGAATCAGCAACATGCCTGTCTGGACGAAGCCAAGCATCACCTCGTCTATTATGATGTGCTGGGTCCCTGTTAGCATTCGAGGAAATCGACTGGGGTGGAAAATCGACATACAGTGAGCTCATCAAATGCCTTTGCATCCCCTTGCCCTGTACCTTCAAGCATGCGAAGAGCAATGCCATTTGTGACATATGCCAGGCGGGTATTTCGAGTGACATTGCTCTCCAGCCTGATTGCATAACCTACCAACGAGTTGATTGTTCCAACGGCATTTACCGGCTCTCCAAGTTCACGAGAAACGCCTAAGAGATTTTGAGTCACTAACTCCCTTTATTACATTGCAGGCTCACGTTGAGCAAGAGAAATCGCCGAGATGCGCCTGGGTTCGGTGCAATAAATTTTGCACGGTTTTCCCTTGGACAGCTGGTCCTCTAGAATGAAACTTGGTACTTGAGTCGACTTTCCACTATAGTACGGTCAGTTAGAATCGAATGCTAGTCTATAAACGTTTACCATCCAGTTTCTCCACTCAAAACTAAAACTTGGTGGTGGTCCAGTGTCTCCAAAATTTGTTCACGATATTGAGCGATGGGCAGACTCTGACGTTGAGGCTGAAGTGATTCAAACATGAGTTTCGATTCTGGTAATCATATTTTTTGTGACTGACAAGCATTTCCTGGTAACTAGCACTATCTTGCAATGCCCTATAAAGAGCAATAAGCTGCTGGGATGTAACCTCTGTGTTTCGCGATTGGCTGGGTGATGCGGAAAGCTCTTCCTTGTCAAGCGTGTTTTTAGATTGTTTCCAAACCTACGGATGAAGTCTGTCATTATGTGAAGATAACCTAACAAATGATTCGCAGACCTTCTTGTTCAGATCAATCTTAGGCTCAATAATCGAACGCAATTTTGCCCAGACCCGGCGGTTCGTCGAATGCTCCCGCAGTTTTCTGGCGTCTTCCAATTCATCCCATAGATCACGGAACGAGGGTGGAAGAAGCCTGAAGAACGTTGGACCATTCGAACCACTGAAGCTACTTGCAAATCCCTCTGACTGGGGGAATGTCAGGGTATGCAAGACAATTAAAGCGATGTAATGCTCCGCCTGGACCTGATCAGGGCAGGCTACATCGTTCATCGACCAACTGTCCGACTTCGTGCCATCCCAACGAATCGTGAGAGATACCCGCTTGATACGACTGGATCCAGAAATGAGACTATAAGTGATTACAGCATATCGATCCAGTCTTAAGACAGTTTCTTGAAGCAAAATCTTTGGTGTTGGTCCTGGCCAGTGCTTTGGCAGTGTCATTTCTTTTAAAGTTATGACGACACTATCATCAGCCACCTCTGTCGCCGGCAGTTCTTCGAGTATATTAAGTAATCCGCCTCCAGATTCATCGCTGTGGACATCATCGAAAACATCTGAGCCAGAAGAGCTAGAAAGGATCAATGGGAATTTCTGGATGTTTGCAATGGTTTTATCGAGCCCTCTCGATTCCAGAGGTGACGGGTAAGGTGGTCCAGACCCACGTAATCGTTCAAGCAGGGCCTTCTTTTGTTCCCTTTGATACATAGACTCTGCTTCATGTTCATTGAACAGGAAGTCACTTCTGCACTTGTCAATTTGTGTACGCATTTCCTCAATCCGAACCGGAGAAAATTTGGCACGATTAGCCAACATATGATCTAGTTGGACTTTCAGACGGACGTATCCAATAGTTGGATCCTCCTCATCCGACGAGTCACAGATATTTGGAATAGTATCATTGTCACGAATTCCAGAATCCGATGGATTAAGGGAGCTTTTGCTAGGAACGAGTTGGGAAGCAGAGTTTCTTGCATCAAGTTCAGGGACTGTCGCAGTTGTTGTGTTGCTTGCCAGGAATTGCGCTGGTGTGCGCGGCGTGTCTGGTGGTTGCGATGTTTTTCTAACTGGAGTCCGGGGCACCCTACATTCCCGTGTATCAGAACCATCTGGATTTTGATGTCAGGATAACTCAGAAGATACCAATGATCACTCTTGCCATAGACAGGAATCTCCTGCTCGTCGCATACTGTGTAAAGCTGAATACAAGGATCAAAGATTACTGTAACAATCGAAAAGATAACCACAAACCCAATCACAGGCCTCTTCAAGGTCAACGCCACTGATTGCGCGCAAGCATTCTTCTACACGTTCTTCAGAAAAACCTGACCTTCTCAAAACACCATAAGTTACTCCTAGGCGAGCGATAGCCTTGTCTTCCGACTCATCCAAGGTCTTCCGTCCTGTGATGGAAAGTCAGAGTTGAAAATCAATGACAGAGTATATCTGATATGCCTTCTTGAAGTGCTTCCTTGACCAAATCAAGCGTTTGATCTCTGAGGTCAGTATCCAATTCCAGTCGAGAAAAGTTCTTCGAGAAACTCCGATCCATCTCAATGCTCTAATTATATATGGTCAGTTGACCAGTTTTCTCGAGCCTGACACGAACAAACCTTGATGGTCCTAGTAATAAAGCGATGAATGAGCCAACTGATCAATTTTGTAAGATACTCTTCTTATTTACCTGACAATCTCTTTCTCCGTCTTGTCTTGAAGTCGGTCCATCAACACCTGCAGTGATTGTTCCTCTACCTTCGTAGCATTGGAGTTTTTTGTAGTTATGGTAGTCTGGCCAACATGATCGTCCTGTCCGAGTATGCTCTCTTCAATTATTTCAACCCCATCTGTCGTCAGGTTCGGAACTTCCTCCTCAGGCTCTGTTGGTACAAATTTTTTGGGTACGGACACAGTAGCAAAGCCTCGAGCTACAGACTTGAGCTGCGTCTTTTTCTTCTTCGCCATCCACTCCGATGAGAGAAAGATGTTTAACCAAATCTCTTATGGATGTCAAGGAAGGGGAGGACGGGTACGCTGGTTGGATATGCTAGTGTGAACGGAGTAACAGTATCACAATGTTCAAAACGTCGGATATGCAAAATATTTGGTCGGGTGATGAATGGAGTGGATAAGGGTAATGACGATGTTTAGCATGAGATCTGCGAAAGAGATAAATACTGCGCAAGGTCTTTTGAGTTGACCCAAATTTGGTCAGCCCAGTCGATATTCCCACAGCCTTGCGAAACATATTACTATATTCCACCACCATCAACAAGATAACGTTATGTCTTTTAAATATGGTGAAAACATCTGTCGACGATCCATATAAATATCACAGACATAGGGATGTATTATACAGTTTTACAATAAGAAGCGATAGATCTACAAAAGCACTAAACAGCACAAAGCCCACCATATCATGTTCATGGATCAAATGCCATCTCATCAGCGACTGCCATAGAGGCTACTGATTCTTTCTTTCTACTGCCGACTTTCCGGCTACGACTGGGAACAGATATTGTCTTTCGCTTCTTTCCCTTCGTGGTCTGGACCACTGCGGTTCCAGAATCCTCATCATTCTGCTCAGCGCTGACAGAGGGACCAGAGTGCCCAAAGAAATCATCTCCCTCCTCATTCCACAGATCTCGTACGGTGCCTTCTACAGCCTTAGCACTCATATGATTTGAGGGAAGATTTTTGGTATCGAGGTTGGCAAGTTGCTCGTCATTGAGCAAGAGTTGGACAATTTCGCTAGGTTTTGCCATATCTTGGAAGGTCTTGGTGCCAACCACAATGTCTTGCACCTGTTCAACAAGTTTCATCAAAAAATTGGCTGAAGTTCTCAAGGTACTCACATCTTTCTTGACGCGTGCCAACTGAACAATACGTTCATCAATGGTGCCTTTGGTGACCAAACGATATACCGTAACTTGACGTGTTTGACCGAGGCGGTGAGCGCGGTCCATAGCTTGAGCATCGTTAGATGGGTTCCAGTCATGGTCATAAAAAATGACAGTATCGGCAGCAGTTAAATTAATACCCAAACCTCCTGCCCGTGTGCTTAGAAGGAATACAAATATATCTGGTCTGGTGACATGTCAGTAACAAGGCAAGCAGAAAAGCCCTTTCGCAAGGCTTACCTCGTTTGCCAGTCAATCACCATATCTCGACGATCCTCAATTTTAGACGAACCATCTAAGCGCAAATATTTATACTGGCGGTAAATCAGATATTCCTCCATTAAATCCATCATTTTAGTCATCTGGAAATACACCAAGACTCGATGACCGCCTTCCTTGAGCTCATGGAGCAGAGAGTCAAGGCGAGCAAGCTTTGCAGAATCATAGATCAGCCGTTTAGCCTCTGGTACTTGCATCTTTGGTCCAGGGATCTGGTTTTGGGGGGAGGTGCCAACCAATCCAACGGGGGGAAGGGCAGGAATAAGATACTGGTATCTTGCACATACCTCCCCCGAGTCACGATGAAGGGGAGGTAAGCCATAAAAAGCAAATGTTTCAAGTGGGCCTTCCGAAAGACGGTCTTGCCGTTCTAAGCAAGAGCGGTCTGAACAGTACATGCTTATGGGTGGTGCGACAACGAGCGGGATGAACCACTGCATCGTGGCTCTAGATAGACATGTCTCGTTCCACTTCGTAAGAGTGATGTTGCTCAACTGAGGTAGTCCTTCAGCTGTATCAAGACAAGCCATGGGCGGTCGACTCAAAATACGGAGGTCTCGGCCCCTGTGAACAGCGAATCCGGCATCCAGGGCATACGAAGACACCTCACGTAAATGTGCCTCCTCTTCTATAATATGCAAACTCCTCATGATGAGTGGCGACGTATGCAAGGAATGGGCCTCTGATGGGGAAATGTCAAGAAAACGCAAAAATGAGAACGATGGGGTATCTATGGCAAAGAAGCCAGCATCAGCACGGATAAGTCGGAAAGGGGAGTGGAAAGAGCTTACCTGAATCGTAGATAGAACGATGGATCCAATCTGTCGACCAGATGTTACACAATTTATTGATAACACCAGTATTCTTTAGATCATCACTCGGAGAAGGAACATCGACTAAACCACCGTCCCGATAGAAGAGTGTTGGGATGGATACTTGGATGGGATTTCGGATCGAGTAAGGGAGATCTAGAAAATCTCCTTCTCGGGCAAGGTTTCTAGAGCGACCAAAATTGGAAAATGAAAAGGGAGCGACGACATCTGCACGCTCAAACAGTTCGGGATGATTGCAGACTTTGCGGAACTGCATGACAAGGTTCATGAGCGAACGAGCAGAATCCGCGTCACCAATATTTTTCGCCTTCTCAAGAAGGTCTGTGATGGAAACATTTGCTAGCAGAGCGGAATAGAGGGCTCGCTGGCGGGCACTGAGATCGACGAATACATCTTTCTCGATCTATGGAAGCGTTATCAGTCTGCGTAGTATATTTTTGTTCAGACAAGAAAACCTTTTCGCTGAGCTCATTCTGCACATGTCGTTTAACACGCCGAAGCATGAACGGCTTCAGGATCATGTGCAGTCTCCGCAGCTGATGTTCATTGAGCTTACTTCCTTTGTTCTCGGCCGCATTCTCGATATCCTTGGAGAACCACTCATTGAATTCATCATGAGAATCAAAGAGACTTGGCATAATGAAGTGTAGTAACGCCCACAGTTCTGAGAGTCAGTGAGTAGGGATCAATCAAGCCGTTCAGACAATTAATTTTACCTTGCATTGAATTTTGGATGGGGGTACCGGTCAAAAGCAAACGATTTCTACAGTGGAATCCAAGAAGCGTTTTCCAGCGGACACTTGAAGAGTTTTTGATGTTCTGAGCCTCATCAAGAATCATGTACTGCCACTTGACTCTCTGGAAGTACAGTTGATCCTGAGTGACCTTGGGAAAAAATCAGTGACATCTCAGGTAGATGCGCAATCTCCTTGCGCACCAGCTGGTAGCTTGTGATCAAGACATGGAAAGGTGTATCCTGATCATAGTTAATCTCTTTCTTGCTCCAGATTTTTCTAAGTGTCGTCCGATCCTTGGCATTTCCCCAATACGGAAGGGCTTTCAACTTGGGTACAAAACGGGTAATCTCCTGTTGCCAATTGTGCAGTGTCGAGGCCGGCGCAACAACAAGGAAAGGGCCCCATATGTCATGGGTCTCAGCCAGATATGCGAGCAATGAGATAGATTGTACTGTCTAAGATAGTGGGATAAGTATCAGCCCCAAGACATAAGATGCAGAATACATACTTTTCCGAGTCCCATTTCATCGGCGAGGATACCATTTATGCCCTGTTCATACAGGGTTGCTAGCCAATTCAGACCTTTGAGTTGGTATTCTTTGAGCTGAGCCATCAGCATCTTGGGCTGTCCGATCGTTAATGTGGTGCTCAGTGAAGTTGGATTTTGGAAATTCAGCTCGTCAGAGTCAACTAACAGGCAAGTGAGATGAATAGAAGACGGTAGCTAAAATTGAAGAGCTCACGGTCCAAAGGAACGGATGACGGCCCAGATGCAACTTGTACGGTTTCCTCCTCTTCTTGCACTTGTTGCGATCGGTTTTGGGCAAGTTTCAATGGTTCTTTAGTCTTTCTGACTGTCGCAACCTGATTGTCAAACTCTTGAGCTCGGGCCCTAGCAAGAGCAATAGCCTCCTGAGCATTGGCCCTAGCATGGCGGTGGAGATTGGTTTGGTCCTCTGAGAAGAGTTTGGATGAAGAGACGAGACAAAAAATCGAAGTTCGCTCACCATCATCAAAATTTATCTCAGGCAGAATACCACCACCATCAGGTAGGTTTGCGCCAGCAGGAAGCGGCAACTGCTCTCCATCTCCTTCTAGCTCCATGGCTAGAAACGTACTTCAATATTTATCCGTCGATTGAATCGTCAACTCACTCTTTAATTTGTTACCCACAAAGTGACTATATAGTTCCGTTTGGCTGATCAAAAATTCCAGTTTACGAGCTTGTCTAGCGGCTTCCCGCTTCTCCTCCTCAATCTTCAGGCGGTCCATTGCTTCTTTCTGCTCGCGTTTCCGAACATCACGTTCCTCTTTCTCATTTTTTTTCCAAAAAGCTTGCATTTCACGCGCAAGACGTCTGCCCTTGGTCTGAGTATCCCTCTGTACCTTCCTCTGCTTACTGTAAGGCTTGCGGGCTTGTATGGAAGCCGTCCGAGCCGTGCGCTCGAGTTGTGCCTGCCGGGCTTGGTATCCCGAAAGCATTAAACGATAAACCTACAAAAGCGTGAAATCTCGGACTGATATTGGGAAAATGACTTTAATGACCTTGGAAACGTCACGCTTCGCGATACTGGTCCAGACCTTGCGCTGCGTCTCCTCCAGCGTCTTCACACAATCTAACATTAAAGCATCATCCATCTTTTCTGCCTTCTTCAAAGGAGGAATAGGCTCATCGAGTTCGTAAATAGAAGATACGGTAGGAGCAGGTGATACGGGGTGGGAACAGGCTGGAGTAACATCTCCAACCACAGAAGGAGCATGCGAAGTAAATTCTGCTTCAAGTTCGGGCACAAGACCAAGTTTCTTCTTTGAGCTAGCTTTCTTCTTCCCACCTTTAGGAGTGGCGGATAAACTGTCGGGCGTAGGCTCTCTAATTTGTCTATCATTGCCTTTGGTCCTGAAACCTGGAACTTTAAGCACGAGAGGAGTATCAGCCACCGACTTTTCCAAGTCATCGGCGACACCCGCAGCATCTTTGTCAATTTTGCGTTTCTTGTGGGCAGGTCCACGTAGCACGCCTTTTCTAGGGACTTCGAGGTCACTCCCAGAATCGGAATCTGCAGACAAGACGGCACGCTTGGATGCAACCTTGGCCTTGCCCTTTCCCTTGGATGGGACATCGTCAAAGACAGGATCGCTGTCCTCATAAACAAAACGCTCCAACTCGAGAGCCGCATCTTCAGCATCGAGGCGGCGACGTCGTTCTTCTCTGGTGCGACCTTGTTCCTCACTGTGACCATTCTCTGAGGGTGAAAACTCACGGCGAGCGTCTACACTAGGATCGATAAGAATGTCGGGGGGTGGAGAGGGTGGTGGAAGGGGAATATTAGCTATACGTCCCGCGTAGTGATGAGACAACCGTTGAGCAGTCAAAGTATTCTGGTCCTGCGAGATTGGTTCGTTAGAACCAAAAAAAGGCAAAAAGGACGAGAGAAAGAGAAAGCACGCACTATAATGCTCGTTTCAAACCATTTATCAAGCTGTTGCTGGTGCTTCATGGTGTACCGCTTGTACAGCTCAAGATCATCGTTCCAGATGTCTCCACAGTCATCAAGGTCTGAGGAAATGAGTTGATGGTCGTCCGCAAGCTCTACGTCATAAAGGTTGAAATTGGGATCAGTGTCCTCAGTCTGCTTTGCACGTTTGGAACTTTTGCGAGGGGGAGCCTAGGGATGCGTCAGAGTGAGAAAAGCAGGGATGAGTGATATGGGACGACTTACGCGTCGTGAGGTAGTGGAGGAGTGGGAAGAATCATCATTGGTATTCTTCCTGCGCTTGCGGGTAAGGGAGTCTGGGTTGTCCGGAGACATGTATCTGGGATGCTGAAGGTCTGGATAGGCATCGTGACCAGGGAGGGATGTTTCGCGAGGCCATTCAGGGAGGACTGGCTGGGGTGGAGTGTGGAGGACGGCAGAGAGCTGAATGTGGTCGGTGTCGGGCTCGGAGTGATGGCGGGGGAGCGGGAAGGGAAGGGGATCGTCGTTGAGAATGCGGGAGAGGGACATGTGTGGAAGAGAAGAGCGATAGCCTCGTGGGATGCGGGGCAGCCACGACAACGGGACAGCACCTCAAATATCTCTGCGACGACCAATTTGGTAAGTCACCAGGCGTCGAGTCTGTGGCCGTCACTCATCAAGTTTTCATATTCTGGCTACTGATACTACTCTTCGCTAAACCTCATCAGGGTACAACATCAGTTCAGGTCGCACTTTCTCTTCAAACTCCTCAGCCGTCAACAGCCCCAGTGCCACCGTCGCCTCTTTCAGTGTCGTGCCCTCCTTATGGGCTTTCTTTGCGCATTTGGCAACATCTGCACAGAAAAACCTTGTCAGGTCGCTACCGCAGCACCTCGCACCACTCACTATCGTAGCCGAGGTGACTGTTCAGAATCGTCGCAAGCATCAGAGATTCATTCAGCAACAAATTAATACGCTTCTCGTTGGCCTTAATCCCCACAACACAGTTCTTCGTGAACGATTGCGCTCCTAACCATGAATCACCAATCAGCATTCGTCCATGCAACCTCCAGCTGTCACCTACCATCACTGATGAGACGGATGCTTTGCAGCACATTCTTAATGATCACAGGCTTGAACACATTCAGCTGAGACGAAAATAAATGAGCCTTCTGGTTCTTCCACTATGATCAATTAATATTCCAACCTCGAACTGTCCACCAGCCCCTGCAACACTAACCGCAGTCTGGTTCCCCATCACCTGTGCGGCAACCATAGTCAATGCCTCACATTGCGTGGGATTCACCTTTCCAGGCATAATACTACTTCCAGGTTCGTTTTCAGGCAAGCTCAATTCTCCTAGACCACATCGAGGTCCAGATGCCAAGTATCGAATGTCATTCGCAATCTTCATCAACGAACACGCAATCACATTCAGTGCGCCATGTGCCTCTACGAGCGCATCGTGAGCAGCCAAAGCCTCGAACTAGAATATCATTCTTATCATTGGCGTCAAGTCAGCTTTACACGTCACTTGCTTTGTTGGGAGCCGTCTTGAACTCGAGTCCAGTCAGCTTGGAAACCTCTGAAGCAAACTTGACGTCGAATCCTTTTCTAGTATTTAGACCCTGACGCAACCGCATCAGAAATTGGAAACATCAGTTATGAAGATGACACGAACTGTTCCAACAGCGGTGCCGCCTTGAGCCAACAAACTGAGTCGAGGTAGGACACTTTGAGCACGCTCAATTCCATTTGAGAGTTGCTGCACATATCCGCTGAACTCTTGTCCAAGAGTCAATGGTGTAGCATCCTGAGCCCATTTATATCACCCACACTGCTGAGAGAAGTGGTATATCAGATGTACTTGCAAGTGAGTTCGGCCAATCTTGATTATGTTATCAAAGTCCTTTGCCTTTGCGTCAAGAGCATTGCGAAGTTCTGTGAGAGCAGGGATGAGGCGATTGTTTATTTCGTCAACGGCAGCGATGTGCATTGCAGTGGGGAACCTAAAACACGAATTAGCTGACGACTAAAGTAGATAGACGCATGCGTACGTGTCATTACTGCTTTGACTTCGGTTGACATGATCATTTGGATGCACAGGCGTCTTGGAGCCAAGCTGTCCTCCGAGAATTTCAATGGCTCGGTTAGAAATCACCTTCCAATCGATGTTCAGCTCTCCAAGACATCCAGAATCCCTGACATGAACCCACCTCGTTCGCGTTCATGTTACTCTGGGTACCACTTCCAGTCTGGAATACGACTAACGGGAAATGGCCAAGCAGTTTCCCGGAAATGACCTGTAAACAAAACCGTTCACGACGTTCAGACCTCACAAGCGATTCGCTAATACTCACATCATCGGCGGCCTGCTGTATAGCTTCCGCAATTTTAGGATCCAAACCATACTCGATATTTACTCTAGCTGCAGCCTTCTTGATGATGCCAAAAGCTTTGATGAGAGGAGGAGGCAGGCGCTCAGTCGAACCACCAATATCAAAATTTTGGAGAGACCTGCCCATGAATTACTTAAGTCGGCTGCATCTCACCTCGTCCCTATACCTCGCCTCACCTCTGAGTCTGAGCACCCCAATAGCGATCGGCAGGAACCTCAAGGTCACCGAAGGTGTCACGTTCTACACGATACCTTTGCGGATTCTAGTGGAGGTTTTAATTTCCTAGAAATGCCAAGAGATATTCCAGCGCACCATGCGGGTTGCAGTTGAGAAATAGCTCAACCTAGATGCTCTCAAGGAGTGAGATATCTAAGAGACTGATCAGTGTCACGTGCACGGAAATAGTACATGGTTCACACCTGCCGGAAAGCTGCAGTGGTATACATGAACAGAGTGAGCATTCCTTTCAAAATTGTTTATGTGGATTCCCGAGGTTTTACGTTGAGGTCACATGACTCAGTCTTTTTTTCAGGTTTTATACCAAGCGAGGTAGCCTAAACAGGGCCCGACATTAGGGGTGTATTACCAAAGGGATGTGACGATAGGAGGAGGGACACATGATTCAGTTATAGACATTTGTGAGATTGATTAGTCGGGTTGAAGTACAAAAATAATCTATGATCAAACTTGTGTTCTCATAATGCTGATGTGGCATTTGTATATATACTGTCAGGCACTAGGCGCCCAGTCTGTTTGTTGTGGACTCTTCTTCTAAGGACGTTCTCAATAAAATATTCACCGGCCTGTACCAGATTAATACGAAGTCTAGATAGCAAGTACGATGGACCAACCTTGTAACTGCTTCTCACGAGCGGGCCGCTTGCAACATAGAGGAAACCCATATCTTCTGCAACCTTTCGCCATCTATCAAACTCTGCCGGTTCCACATAGCGTTCGACTTTCATATGCCGCTTTGTCGGCCGCATATACTGCCCGAATGTTATAACATCAACATGAATTTTGCGTAACTCTGAAGGAGATCAGATATGAGAAGATAAAAAAATATGGGGCACACCTTTTAAAGCTGCCATAACCTGTTCTTCAGTTTCACCCACACCAAGCATTATACTTGTCTTTGTGACAAGAACACCTTCCTTCTTGGAGTGCTCTAGAACGCGCAGGCTCTGGCGAAAGGTCGCACGACGATCACGAACATAGGGAGTCATCTCTTCGACCGTTTCAATGTTGTGAGCATAGACATCAAGACCTGACTTTGCGACGAGCGAAACATGTTCAAGGTTGCCTGCAAAGTCCCCTGTCAACGCTTCGACTAGTATGTGGGGAGCCCTACGTGATGTGAGCATAGATAGTTGGAAAACGGAAAGCGGAGGCGAACTTCTGTTTGATTTTACTGATCGTTTCGGCGAAATGCCGTGCACCCCCGTCAGCAAGATCTAGGTGAAAATCATAGGCGAGACTTGAGACACAACGCATAGAACGCTCGTACCATCTCTATCGACGCTTGTAAGGACGATATAACCAAGACCCCATCTACTAATGGCTTCAGCGGTGTTCTCTGGCTCATGAGGATCCAATGGAGGGGGAGCTCGAGAAGTCTTGACGGCGCAGAAACGACAGCCTCGAGTACATGTATCACCCATCAACTAATCTAAGTAAATGACCAAAAATGCAGCGATGTAAGTGGATATACCATGATAGTAGCCGTAGCTTTGCTCCGAGCTTCCGCATCGGTTGCAGCTGATCCTCCACCCCAACAATCACCAATATTGGGACATCGCGCCTCTTCACAAACGGTATGTAGATTGAGGCCTCGTAGGTCCTTCTTAATCCTTGCGTATGAGCCACCAGCAGGAATGGAAGTTTTGAGGAATGAAGGCAGTCGAGGTCTAATGGATTTTTACATGGTTAGAAGACATTATCTCAAGTTTGAAAAACAGACGCTTTTGTATTCCCCAGGACAACTCGGTCAGAACTGTCAGGTCCGTCACCAGCTACGAAGTCGCTTAAAGTAGGTCCAGTCTCAAGCTTCTGGCTGAATTTCGAGCGTGAGGCCGAAGCCGAAGCCGAAGAATCAGAAGATATCGCTGCAGTTGCAAAGGAACGAGTCCAACATGTCACAACCCTTCGAGTGCTACGCAGTGCAACCGACATTCCGATAATGACTTGAGCGACTGGATACAGTTTCCATTTTCCGCCACTTGGACAACACAGCCAAATAAGTCTTATTAGAGTAAAGACATACTTTTTTAAAAACACTTTGCCGTCTATCCTTATTTGTTTCAACTGCTAGGAGTCATTCTATGAATGTTGTGTCCCAGTGTCAAGGAGAGATCCTATTGAAGATGAAGACATGCACATTGTGTTATTTTCTATTTTTTTTATATTTTATTTTATTATCATTATGTAACCTCTGTATGCCTTCAGGGTCTCCTCTGTTCTCTGAGGATCCAGGTAATCATTCTGGACTTTGATGGTTCATGAAAAAGAAGTGTGTGTGGACTTGATAAAGGAACATGTGTATTTGTGTTATAAGGAGCTCTTCTGTATAGGTGTTACTCAGTGACAGAGTGTACATTCCTTCCAGCAGTTCAGTCCCCCAGATGGCATCCTCTTCTAAAGTAAAGAGCAGATGCAAAGGAAATTTACCATGGTGATCATCCTGATCCGCAAGTAAATGCACAAATGCACAGTTCCAAAGGACAATCAAAAATGTGAATGGGTGACTTGACAACAATATTAGTGAGAGGTATTAGGTAAAGTACAACCCCCATCATCCCACCCTAGGTGGTGGTAAGAGGAGTCCATGTGATGCAGTCATCTGTGGGAATTTAAAGTACCTTCAACTCAGCCAGCAAATCTGCTGACATGAATTCTACATCCACTACTCTTCAAGTCTTGGCTCGTATCTACACCAGTGCAGAATATGCCTTTCAAAATATCCCTGGCTCAGCTGTCATCCAACGCTATGTCAAGAGTTCTCACCAGAATGACCCTGGTAGGACCATTCTTGAGCTTATCTTGCTCATATTCGCCATCCGCACCCTTTTTCAGTCCAAGACTCGTGCAGACAAGCACTTTATCCGCTTTTCCGACAAGGTCTGTTTTGTTTGTTTTTTTGGGATTAAAAAATACAATTCATGTTCAGGAAATTGATGAATTAGTGGATGAATGGACGCCAGAGCCCTTGGTACAACCCCTCACAGCTCAACAAGAACGGGATTTGGCTTCAATCCCTATTATTCTCGGTCCTAATGGTCCCAAACCCAAGTTGATGTCCACAGGCAAAACAGTAGTCAATCTGGCCAGCTTCGATTTTGCAGGCTTGTCTGGAAATGAGGAAGTCAAGGACCGGGCAGTAGAGGTTCTGAGGAAATACGGTTTAGGGAGCTGTGGGCCGCCCGGTTTTTATGGTACACTGGGTATGCATATTTCTCAGTACGCACACACATGCACTTTTTGAGCTTTGCAACTTTCCAGATGTGCATATACAATTGGAGCATGACATTGCCGATTTCTTGGGCACAGAAGCGGCCATCCTGTACTCTCAAGGGTTTTCGACCGTCTCCTCCGTCATTCCCGCGTTCTGTAAACGTGGTGACATCATTGTTGCTGACCGTGGTGTCAACTTCGCAATCCAAAAAGGCATCCAGATATCACGCTCAACCGTCCGGTGGTTCGATCATAACGATTTGAAGAGTCTTGAAGATGTGTTGGAAAGTGTCGAAAAAGAGAGAAAAAAACGACGTGGTCCTTTGACTCGTCGGTTCATCGTGACTGAGGGTATTTTTGAAAAAGATGGTGCAATGGTGGATTTACCCAAACTCGTAAGATGCTTGAATTTTTTTTTACCTGCTCACCTTTCTTATAAAAATAGATTGATATCAAATTCAAGCATAAATATCGTCTTGTTTTGGACGAAAGTGTCTCTTTTGGTACCGTTGGAAGAACTGGTCGTGGGTTGACCGAACTTTACAATGTTCCTGTAAGTAACACCCTTTTCTGCGGGAAAGAAATTTAAATGTCAAATCAAGGCATCGAAAGTCGACATGCTGATCGGTTCTGTTGCCAATGGACTTTATTCATGTGGAGGGTTTTGTGCTGGTTCACAAATCGTCGTGAAACATCAGGTATGGGTTTTCGTGTTAACAATCTCTAACCTTCTTAAGATGAATTCTTTCCTTTTTCTCGAAACGGTATAAAGCGCATCAACGGTCTTTCATTTGTCTTTTCGGCCTCGATGCCGGCACTTTTGTCTGTTGCTGCCTCGGAGGGAATCAATATTCTTCGTAACACGCCTTCAATTCTTGCAACACTTCAGGAAAATGTTCAAGCGGCTCGTGTGATCTTGGATCGATTGGAATGTATCACTATTCCTTCTCATCCTGCTTCACCGATCATTCATATTTACATCAAAAGCAAACCATCGCCAAAAACAGCTGATACAGGGAACAAGAACAAGGACAATCAACAAGATGATGACGAAGAAGAAGAAGAAAGGCTGTTGCAAGATGTGGTGGATGAAGTTCTTGTTCAAGGGGTCATGATCACGAAAGCAAAACGACTTCCAGGTCAGGAAGTAGTTAAAAGTAGGCCAAGTATCAGATTAGCGATGACGAGTGGGTTGACAAGGAAGGAAACGGAAAAGGCAGTGGGTGTGATTAAGAATGGGTTGGTTAAGATACTTGGGAGCGGTACGAAGAGACGTTGAATAATACAACTACTATCTTCTAAATCATTCTATAGACTACTGAATAGATGCTGGTTGTGATCAATTCAAGACGTGCTCGAATCATGATCATGGTTGCACCGTATGATTATGAGATCTAAGGTTCCAAAACAATTTTCGGTGGTACATGGATGGGAGTTCTCTCCCAGAACTTCCTGCAAATGGTAGAACTCATTGTCTTACTGCCTGTTTCATTGGGTGCTATCATTTTGACTCAAGACATCGCTCGCTCACCCCTCAGCTATCTCATATTTCTCCACCCAGAGGATACTATGGTCATCAATCTACCTGTCTGCAAAACCCTCATAACGGTAATCGACCATACTCTCGTCACAAGGAGCTCCCCAGCCGCAACCCTTGATTGATGGCTCGGTGGAACCTCGTATAATTCCTAGCTGGGTTTCTTGGGTTGAAAGTGGACTTGATTATCTCACCCACCCACTCACTTTTTTCAAGAAATTCAGGCACAAATGACTTGAATGTTTTTCTTACTATCAATCACTAAAGCAACAGTTGAACAGCATCCAGTATGGGTCCATTTTCGAATTCAAATTCTTTGGCAAAACGATGGTCACTATCTCTTCTTCTCCTGTCGCCTCCGACCTTCTCAGAGGCTACTCCATCCAAGCCCATGTTCAGCGCAGATACTGTCCATCTCTTCAGTGGAATCACATGAGCAATGATTGAGTTTAGTACGTATTTTCAATTCTGGTGGGAAGAGTGGCCCCATTCACCCTACCCTGTCCAATTATCTGCAATCTTACATAAGGGCTCAGATTTATCGGCCCCCTTATGCTTCACTCCATGAATTACCGAAAAATCTATGATACATTTTCTCGGCCCCATGTTTTCCTCTCAATACTTATGACAACTTCATGACCTTCGAGCACGGCTCCCCCGTAATTGCACGTCTTAGGTGCAACCGCTGCTCGCGATGCCTTGTACACAGCATGGAATCACCATATCGTTGAGCATACTCCCACTTGATTTAGCGTGCGGAGAGGAATGTATATCTTATCATGGAATTTTGTGCAGGCAGAGATTTGACGAATTATATTGAGGAACGAGGACGCGTTCAAAATTGCAGTATATTTTATCTACTGGTCTACTCAGTGTTATCCAGAAGGGCTAGACGAAATAGCAGTACGGAGTCCCCTAAGGCAACTGGGTGAGCTTTCCGCAACTTCTCAATCTTTGCTTCAATATTTTTGATTCGAAACTGCTGCAACTCGTATACTATTTCTGCGTCATAGTATATGGTGACATCAAGCCAAAGAACCTGTAACTCAAACCCGCTCATCCAGAAGAACTGGCATGGGGACATCCGCTCGGTGTACCTACTCTTGAAGTCGCTGATTTCGATTTTGCACGATCATTGTCTACAACGCTGTGCGATTCACCGTACATCTTGTCTCTGACTCGTTCCTGTTAGCCCATGGCTTTGCCACAGCTACTTAGGCTGCACATGGCACCGGAAATACCATAAGAACTGTGATACAAAGGCGGATCTATGGTCCGTTGGTGCGGTATTCTACAAGATGGCAGTTGTGAACCACCATTCAGGGCGAACACGCGAACCGCATCAAGTTGTCTGACCAAGATTCTTCTCCTCGCAGGACTGCTGCTTCCAACAGCGGAGGACTAGAAGTACAATTTGTGCCCGAGGATGTCAAGCAAATCATTCGCTCACTTCTCAAACGGTAGCCAGTTGTTCTTCAATTGCAATGCGACCGCAAAAAGTAGATTTCCGAAGGGTATGGAACCCTAGTCTTCAATGCAAGGATCTGCAGATGGTGAAGTTCACGTTAACTCCAGCACATGGCTTGGAAGGCCACCAACGCCGCAACACCACAAGATCATCAGAGGTTCTAGTTCTGAAAGCCATGATCTCTCCCGGTCGAATCAATTTCCGTCGGCCTTTTGAAGCTCAGAACATTCACAAGAGGTGCCACAATTTGTGTGGATAGGAATCTGAGGGATGCAAAGCCATGTTCCCTCGAGCAAGGGTTATCAGTGAGAAGATGTCATTCTTGAATATAGATGATCAGAGGAAAGCTGGGAGACCGCTTTCAGCAGAGAAATCATTTGTCCCTGGTGGTACAGAAGAGGATGGTCATTTGAAGAAAGAATATGTGCTTGTAGATGATACACAAGCTGTAGAATTATAACTGCGTTGTCGATGGTGCGTATACTGGGCCCCGATATGCCAACGAAATGTCATTTGTTCCGTAGAACTATCGTTGCATCCACGAAGGCCATTACACGGATTCCACCAACACCATTAACAGAAGATTACCCGCCAGATGATGATGTGAATATTCTTACTGGTGCAGGACACAACATCAACAGTCAAATTTTCCCTCCTCCGCCTCATGCTGCTGCACCTCCGTTGTCCTCACCATTGTCCAATATGGCTTTTTGTGCGGCATCAAATGCATTTCATCGTGCACTTGATCTTGCATCCAAGAAAGCCTCCGGTGCATTCCGTCATTCGTATTCTCACTCGGTTTCCACGTATTTGCAGTCGAGCGCTATTTCCTCACCTGCATGTAGATGGTACCGTTGGTGGTGATCATAATGGGGAGAGAGATCTGATGCAAGATAGTCTATTAGCTGGACTGGAGGAATTGGCACAGAAGATGAAATGTATATGCATACGTCTCCCCTTTTCTTGTTAAATGGCACCTGTATTAACATGACTGTCGGACCTTTGCCTGATTACAATCAAATTTGCGAAACGGGAGGGCAAGCCCGAAAACACACCCAAAGATGGCAAGATGCGGATAACGAGGTAGGGTATAATGCTGTAACGCATGTCGCTGTATACATGCTCCTCATGTCATTCTCGTGGAAAGGGATCAACATGTTCAAGAGGTAATAATGCAGTGGTGACTCTTCCAAGTACCTTTGATTTGTCTGTGAAGGATTTTATGATGGTGAACTGACCTAGTCTTTCCTTCTAATGGTGACATGTCACTTTTTCCCCATCTCTCTCAGCTTAAAAGCATAGAATCACCGGATAACTATCTACCCGTTGAACTGGTTCAAGGAACACTTCATGATATGCCGTGAGCATGTCGGAGTTGTCAAGACTTAGCTGCCAGCGCAATACGGGGGCCCCAAAGCTTGGTTGGATCAAGCCATGTATGATCGTGCACTCGTACTTGTAGATTCTTTTGCTGTAAGCCCCCCAAGGTTGAATCTAACTTTTTTCAGAGGATCAAGCATCAAGTCCTGATGAGTGTGAAAAGTTGTACAAAGAGAGTTTATCGTGCCCTCCTAATCATGGACAACTGGAACAAGAGCTGATGACAGAACCTTCTCCAAAGCATGCGAAGGAGTCTGGGAAAGGATAACCGGAGGCATACAAGCAGGCATGGTCGGTTTTTGAGCATCACTCGAGCAATTGTTAGAGCAGATTCCGGAGGGTGAAAAAGTATCAGTGAGTTTCGGACATCGACATCCAGGGACTGGCAACATTTGAATTTATGAAATACTTTTATATTACTTTCCTGACGTGTTAGTTGGCAGAACTTTTCTCGCGCTATGGACGGAGGAAAGACACCTAGACAAGTAGCAAGTCGAGTGCAAAAGTATTTTGAGAAAAAAACGGTATAGAGCGGTCATGATCCAGAGCCTAATGTAGATTGATTATATCACTCAGTGCAATTAGAGATTAATTCGAGACTTCTAACAGATGAGCAACAGGTCATAAGGTGCCCTTTTTGGTCAATTTAAGTACTAGTGACTATAGTTTGTTGCTGTTGGAGATGGAAGAGGTGAAATGGAAGTAGAACTTATAGAGGGGCTAGAGAGGTTGAGTGGGGGAGGAACGTAAAGGGTAAAGGGACTATGAGTAGAGTGGTCATTGATTTGAACGGGATTGAAAATGGCTTCGATGAGAGATTCCGTTGTGGGATAAGCTATGGAAGGTGGTGGGGGTGGGATGGGGTCATCCGTAGGTGGAGTTGAGGAGGAGGAAGGGGTGCGGGAGACTTGGAGGTAGGCCGAGAGGCCGTTGAGAATTTCTGCCTTTGGAAGAGGTGGGGGGATGTAAGAGGTCTGGCCTGAGACAAAGTCAAGTTGGATGGTGAGCTGGAGAGGGATGAGCGAGAGAGGGATAAGAAGGAAAATGAAAGGACCTTGAGGGTAGCATTTGTCTTGCTGTCTCGCAGGAGATAGCGACGCTGGACAGGACCCTGGCCAACGTAGGCACTGAGATTGAGATTGAGGGCGCCGAGGGGATGGACGTGGAGGTGTGGGTCGGAGGGGCGGTGGATGACAGAGAGCTTGAGGGGTGAGGGAGAGACATGGCCGGTGAGCCTGTCAAGGTCGAGGCGGATGGGAGTGGAGAGGTGGTGGTTCCAGCAGACAGAGTGGCCCTTGAGGGGATGGAAGAGGGTCGAACTGCGTGAGTGCTTGAGCTTGCAGGAGACTGCAAAGTGGCCAGAGAGAAAGGGGACAGCGTCGAGCTGGTGGATGGTGATGTTGGCGGTGAAGGAGGCGTGGTTAGGGAATAACATTGGTGAAGACTTGGTAGTAGCATTGACAAGGTTGGTCACATTGACAGGATCAGTAACATTGACATGACCAATCGAAACGAACGCGATGATCTATTCTTTGTATGCACAAAATGCGACCATGCATTCAGCGATCCACTATTGGACGATTGTCCAGCCATCATATTGATCGTCCATGCGCCAATGCACCCATGCACCCATCCCGGGAGAACTGGGAAGTGTAACTGACAAATGATGTCACGAAAGATGAATTGACAAGGATACAAAAGATTCAACTTGAACATGTAGCGCTTCTAGTGTGGCAGTTATTGGAATTTGACCATCACGCAGGCCTGTGCAATGATGGTGATGTGATATCTTTGGTTTGTATAGGTAGTACAATTTCATTCACTATCTGTTTGCCTCGCGAGTTCATAAATGATTGTGAAATTGGACTGTCTATGTTTGCAAGACTGACAGCAACGTATGACGAGATGATAATAATAAACCAGCTTCAACTATTTCTAGGTATGGTATGGGATACACCCAGTATGGGCGATTAATCTCCCAAGAAGAATCATCTTGATATTCTATGGATCACTCTTGAACTCAGTCTCGGAGAGAACAAATTCCGGGTGTGATGTGTGAAGGGAAACAAAGAAAACCTATCACAAAGCGATGAGTACCGGGCCATGCCTGCGCACCAATTTGAAAAAGAAATAATCTGCCACATATACAGATCTGAAATCCATTTGCGTCGACATCTTCCATCCTTTTGCAAATAATGCTTGCAGTCATAATACACTCAAAGACGTGGAAGCATTCCCTTGCATTCTCTTCGATGGGCGGCGGTGGAAGATCCTCCGATCTTATTGCTGAAATTTCGAGACAAGAGACTTGCCTTACAAAGGTAGCATGTATGTACGATAAGACACTTGTCGGAATTATGCAAAAATAACATGAGTGTTTGTTGACTATGATACAATTTTTGCTTTATGAACCCTGCATGATTTTAAGTGTGAATTATATACGGTATGAGCCAACAGCTTTGGCAACGAAGAACCTGGAAATCAGTACAAAAATAGCGCTGGATAAAGCGCATACCTGAGCAGGAATATTAGGTCACGAAAATAAGAACAATAAATTGATGGAACTGACTCCGGTAAATACAATAGGGCGCCTTTTAACATGAAGAGATGTCAATCTGTCCTCAGTGAAATGAGCAAATTATACTCACTCCCAGTGATAGTCTGTTGTGAGAAGAGCACCAGCTATCGGTGTTGCTGAATCAGTCAGATTAGAACCACGATATTCGAGGATAAAGGCTATCTCATACAAAAAAGTGCAGCGACTCCTGAGATAATGTTGATCATGAGTTGTAGTCTGAGATCAAGATTAAGTGTACCTGATAATGCAAATGCAATACCCATTCGAGCACCAATTTCCTCGACTGTTTCGGATAATGAAGCTTTGTTTAGGCGGAATGAGTTCAGTACACATGAAACTGATATATCTACGAGGGTGTCTTACCGATTGCCGGGGGTACCAGGGCGACATCTCACCAGAATAAGCGTGATTTTTTACCAGTGGAGAAGCTATGACATACTTGCACCGGAGATAAAACCGAAAGCAACAGCAAATAAGATATACCCTGTCGAAGACTTGACAAATGAAAGACAAAAAATGCTGATGGCCATTCCGAAAGCGCAGATGACGTTGAGGTTAATCACTCCCACTATTGAACACAGAAGTGGGATGAACGTCCGTCCCACAACGGAAGTTCCATTCAATATAGAAATCTGGGACACATCGAGGTTCAGAGCACCAGAACATTGAGGAGACTAAACTCACATAGTAGAAGGCCGTTCCTCTATTAATGCCTTGCAACTCGGCACTCAACTGGATGAAAAACCCGGGAAAGAACATTGTAAAGTTTGACAGAATGGCCCTGAATGTTTCATCAGAGTCACAAAACAATCATTGGCACACTGGACAACTTACGCAATTACCATAAGACCATATGCCGGATTCCGAAATAATCTCGTAACGGGAACCTTGGATTTTGATACAGTATTACAGGATTGACTTGTACGCATCATTACATTGGCGAGAACGAAGCACGCGCTGTTTATCCCTGCGCTGATACGAACGCCACCATGAAAGCCAATGTGAGAGTGAAAAAGGTGATTAAGGATAATTGGATGGACGGTTGCGCCTGGATAAGTATAATTAGAAGGAATAAATCCATGATCTGGAAAACTGACCTGTAGCTGTTCCAGCTGCAACAATGCCCAAGGCAAGAGCACGATGACGTTTGAAATGATGGGAAACTACCGCCAAAGCTGAATAGCTGAATCAGCCACGAAATAGTAATCTAGCATTTCAGGAGACCCACAAGGAATATAGACAATTCCAGAAGCAAATCCTGACCCAACCCCGTGTGCAAGGAAGACCTAGGAATAAAGTTAGCAATGCTGCAGCCACTTGGAACAATATGAGCCGCACCTGATACCACTCATTCTCATGACTCAAAGAGAGCATGAAGACTAGATATTCATAAGCGAGCGTGATTAACATTCTGAAAATCTGCTTACCGGATAATGAGTGTAATAATGTTCCAACTATCATCATATGGTGGCTTTTCAAGTTGTCGTCAGCTCATTCCCTCGTTCGGCTGATCAAGGCGTACAAGTAGCCGCGGTCAAAAAGTCGGCCGACCAAGGGGCCCATGGTGAATATCAGGAATAATTGAATACCACCAATCCATCTACTCAAAATGCATGAGCGGATGTCATAGATAATGATTATCTCTACCCACCCTATCTGAGTTGGTGAAAATTTCGTCAGATAAAACCGAACGTAGAAGTCTGTTTCTCGATGAGCTGACGACAAGTGTCATACCTTGAAACATGGTCATTACTGTTGAACCACCAGTCATTCGAGTCCGACACAGGAAATGGTTGTGTGCTCACCCTTGATAAGCCCCAAAGGAAATATTGTATCTGTCCTCATCAATTGATATTCCTTTTCTGTTAGAAAACTAAAGTACGCACCCAAAGCTACCAAACTGGATCAAAAATCTGAGAAGAGGATTAGTTAATGACATTGAATGGGAATGCTCATCCTACACGCCAGCCAAGGTGAGCCACGCTCGTTGTCCGTCCTCTGCACTGATCATGTTCTCCCCTACCGGAGGCTTTTTTTCTGTACCTTCTTCGACAACTGAAATGTCATTGATATACGGTCTGCAGGGCATGTTCGGGATGGACGATACAGCGAATAAACAGGTGGGAGGGGGCCCGCCAGAGAGAAATGCAGAAAAGTTTAAATACCAGGAGGGATTCGGGCATCTCAGAAGATCTCAAGGGTATGACGCTTTCTGCACTGGTTTCAACTGTTTAACATGAGAGATCCGCTGGCAGATTCACCTCAATGGAGTCACGACATCCTCCGAGATCGGATTAATTGTCGTAGTTCCATTCATTGATCCGAGTCCTTCCCATGCACTAGAAAGATTGAAAATCTAATGGTTAGCGACACGTCGCGTAGGACTTCTTGCACACAGGTTAATCAAAAGAGCGGGGATTCGGTGCGAGTTCTTTGTTCGCCAACAGGGAGGCCTAGCTAAAGAAGGAGATCCAGCCGAATTCAGATATAAAATGCTGTGCTTACGAAACGCTATCAGTTCTTTAGTAAGACAGTAATGTTGGGTATACTTGTCAAAGATACGCAGTCATTTTCTACAGTATAATAACGGCACTATGCCATAAACGACTGAAGTTCACCTGACTTTAGCCAAGGTTAATGTCGGTAGGCGTGTGCCTGACATGAAATGAAATTGGAAGTATGGTAAGAATAGACACATGTCCGTATCGGAGTCTAGTACCCGCGTCCGGATACTTAATTTCGTGCCTAATTGAAATTGAAATTACGAGAATAAAAATGGCTCACCGACTTATTCCTGACCTGGTTGAGACTTCCTTCTCTTATCAGCGGAAGCAAAGCAATACACCATATTAAGATCAAAGCACTCCTGGGCCGTTTACCGATAGGGCATGTTACTTGTTCAATTAGGCCAAGATTTGACGTTAACATGTGGATACTTGCAAGGCTTGAGATTAATTACTAATTATAGATGATCGCAGGCTAGCTACAATGTTTTGATTCGCATCATACATTACATATCACGTTCTTCACGGTGATACAGTTGGCGAGAAAAACATTTGGATGATTTGGGATCCTCGTTACATGATCTTGGTCACGTCATCTAATTTTCAAGATGACATTCCACCTTCATCATATGGTTGCCGACTGTCCTAAGTCCTTTGGCCGCCAATCGATGGGATCTTGGCTAGTTTCCGAGTTCCCTGACACTCTAACAGAAAATGAAAACTTGTATCCCTGCTGATATTCATGAAGACAGTGTGGAAGCATTTCTGACGATCCCCCAAGTTTGTTTCTCATGAGTTAGTAATCTTGCAAAGTGATGACTTCCTCTCTTCCTCACACCGCCTTTGATAAGAAGCTGCCTCAACTAATTAGTCAAAAACAAATATAAAAATAAGTGAGCCAACCAAACACTCGTGATACTTGGCTACAATCCCCTGAGGTCGTTTCGAGGGGTCTAGCTTCGTCATTGTTGTTTCAATAACATTTGATTAAATGCAGCTCAATTAACGTGACATCTTGAGAATTTAGCATACCCAAAGGTCGTGGGAGCTTGGTGCTCTAGCATCTTTCGATTTTGATGGTTTCTTGGCTGTCCAGGTCGCCCAGGAGCTGCATTTCATCTCTCCAACAAATTGATGTGTTCTTTTGGTTGTCCAGAAACATTTTCTTGTTCCACGGTTTCCAGCTGAACAGCGTTGATTAGGAAGGTATGTCATCTCACAAACAGTTCCTTCCCCTTCAAACATTATACAGGAAGACTTCCCAAAAGCGGAGCGTCCATCATTGATCCTTTGATCCTTTACAACATCAACATGGACTATCATCAGCGTAAAGTCGAATTTGTGTCTCATGGAACTGGGTCGTCTGTGCTGCACGTCAACGCTGTCGCGCTCGTCGCGCCAGCCTCTCTGCTGCTTTTCAAGTGTCGCCAGTCTCCTCGCCTCCTCGTCCAGTGGATGCTGCTTGTTCTTCCCCTCCTCCTGGCTCTCACCTTCTTTGCTGCTGCTCCTCTCCTTCTTGCTGCTCTCCTTGCTATCCCTGCCTGCTTGCTGCCCTCTCAATCCATCCAGTTGCCCTCCTACACCAGTCATCCCACTCTTCATCTCCCTGCCCTCTCCCTCTACAGAGCTCACTTGGTCCTCATTACTGTCCTCTCCATCCTCGCCGTCGACTTTCCCCTCTTCCCCCGCTTCCTCGCAAAGTCAGAGTCCTTTGGTCTTTCCCTCGTCCGTGCCCCTCTTCCTCCATTCCCCACTAACTTCACCACTCCCAGATGGACCTCGGCGTAGGCTCCTTCGTTTTTTCCCAGGGCATCGTCTCCGCCATTCCCCTCATCTCTCATCCTCACCATCTCCTTCATCCTTTCTCTTCAAAGTTTCACTCATCCCTCCGCAAGTCCCTCCCGCTCCTCTGCCTCGCTTTCATTCGTCTTGCCCTCCTCAAGGCCACCAATTACCCCGTACGTACCCCTTCCTCACCTCACCAACCACCGCTCTCACCTCCAGATAGGAACATGTCACAGAATATGGTATCCACTGGAACTTTTTCTTCACCCTCGCCTCCATCCCTCTTCTCCAACTCTCCCTCCATCCCCTCCTTGTTTCCTACTCGCCATCCCTCATCGGCATCGCGCTCGCGCTCCGTACGTCCTCCTCTTTCCTCATCCACACTCCCTCTGATCCCCTCTAGTTCAACAATTCCTCCTCTCTACCACTCTCCAGCCCCTCATCCTCTCTACCACACGTACCCACTCCTCTTCCCTCATCCTCTCTCTCTTTTACCAGAACAAGGAAGGCGTGTCTTCTCTCCTTGGTTACCTCTCGATCCACATCCTCGGTCTTTCCCTCGGTACCACCGTCCTTCCTCATTCCCCCAATTTCTTTCCTAAGCTTCAGCTTGCCCTCCGCCAGTCCCCCTCTGATCCTCAACTCCCACCTACACGCAACAGACATCCCCTCAAAACAGCCCTCCATCTTCTTAGTTACGCTTTCCTTTGGTGGTCCTTCTTCGGTCTCTCTCGTTTCATACAATCAGATGGCATATCTAGACGAATGGTACTTAATCTTGCTTCTCCACCAACTTCATCTCATTCTTCCCATAGGTTAATTTATCTTACATTTTATGGGTCGCTGCCTTTAATTTCTCTTTCTTCCTTATCTATCTCCTTCTTGCCACGGACAATGTACCTCCTTTGCTGGCAGCTATCAACCGACACGGTCTTGTCGTTTTTCTCTTGGTATGTCTCTTTTTTGTTCGAGAATTCGGCTTATGGTTCAGGCCAATGGGATGACGGGTTTAGTGAATTTGGGTATGAAGACGATGGAGGTGGGTGATGTGGTGGCAATGACGGTTTTGGTTGTGTATAGTTGGGTGCTGAGTGCGATGGTGTGGTGGTGGGATGGTTGTTGATGCTCATGTTGATTGTGCTGGCTTGAAAATGCGATGGTGACATTTCTGGGGCCGTGTGCAGTTTTGGTGTTGATGCTTTCTTTCACTATCTTTACAAGACGAGCGTTGTGCAATGTGGTGACCTACTACCACGTCATATGTGCATTTACATATTTGATGTGGATATAGTATCCGTAGTTGAGAAGTTCATAAAGGACAAAAGGAATGCCAAAGCGAGGGGATGGGCGGACTCTTATGTGATATTTACCAAGACATCATGTTATCAATGCCAAGTCATTCGTCTTTACAGAAAAATGATCCTCAAAGTGTGTGAGTGACCACATAGTCAATTGTAAATTACAAGATGAGAAGAAATACAGACCATTTCTCTCCGAAGACAGACAACACAGGACTATTTACAAGAACGGAGCATTCAAATGAAAGTAGCGATCACCCAGACGTGGCTGTTCAGCTTGGACTTCCTCTTCTCTTTTATTGCTGCCAGATTCTCTCTACCTGGTATCCTTATATTGCTAGGTTCCGCCATTCCTCGTACTCATGTTGTTCTCTGTACCGGATGTATGCTGATTTTTTTTTCCTTCCTTGACATTGATACCATGGAAGGATTATATAATCAGAAACACTCAATACCAAATGACAAAACCCTCAATCATCTGAGTGAACGGTTTGACCCCTCCAACATTGAATCCCAACCCGGCTATCAAATTATTGATATTTGATAGAATCTCTTTCCACTTTCAGGTTCTCCCAAGGCTGCATCAGGTTCATCACTGCCCCCTGCCGAACCTGTGGCTATTTACATAGGAATTAGAAAAGCTTCAACCCTTGAAGCCATTTGTTTGTTGGTCATTACAGACACTCTTTCAGCAGTCAAGATAGCGATTGACACTCTAGCCGAGGCGAATCACTAGTGTATCGTCGCATCACATCTCAGATTGTTTGATACTATAGAAATGGGAATTGGCACCTACATGCTAAAGTTGACAAAGTGGCAAAAAATAATCTCGTTCTTCAAAGCTTACATTTCTTGATGTGCTAAGGAATAAGTCTCAAAAATCGTGCCTTGACCAGTGGATCACATCGTTCGACCATTGCACTAGCATGGACGGCAATTCCTGAACCTTAGGTTCAACCGAAAGAAAAGAATTCAACCATCGTACCTGAGAGGAGGGTGGCTCAAACACATCGGCACTTCCGTGTTCCTTGTGCTAGAGTGTAAAAATCACGCACCTATAGGATTCTTTCCTAATTCAGACCACCCGTGCCCTTGTAGCTACCACGGCATCGAAACTAGAACCCGCATCATAAACAGCTGCAGCCGTTACATGTATCGTCCTGAAGACCGAATGATCATAAAAAATTTCTGTCTGACAACCCTTCAGCGTTCGCTTGGACTAGCAACAGTAACATAATTTCATGGGCGATCCTCCTTTCTTCACTTCTTCTATTTTACCTCTCTTCAAACATTCTGGATCAGTTGTGAGTGATTTTTCTCTTCCGTCTGCTTACATAGAACCTCGGAGTGTATTTTGTACACTACCGTGGACTGCATTATAGCACCGCGTTACAGGTTTGTGAACTAAAAAAAAAGGTATACTTGTTATCTCTTACCATTCACAGCAATCCATTGAGCTTTAGCTCCCAGAACAGAAGAAATCAGACTACTCGGGGGTATGAGGTTATTTCCGGAACAGACAAGTGTGTACACATACCCTAGAATACCTAAAGTTCCCTCGTTGATAGTAAAGATGCCAGCACCCGTAGCAGGTATCGAAACATCACACATGTCGATGATCAATTGTTGTCGGGTAGTAGCACGGGCGCTGTTGGGTAAATAAGCCTCTAGATATAGGTAAATGTGCATCAATCATAGCTCACGCCAGAATGGCATTTAGCCTAGTCTCTCGAACTGCTTCTTCACCAAGATCCTTTTCATTTCTAAGTGCCAAGCCTTGTAATACCCTTTCCTCCTTATGAAGTCTTGCGATCTATGCCCAGCCATGATCCAAAATTGAGGATGGAAATTTCATGACAGACCTTGAGAGCACTATTGATGAGACTAAACAGAATTCCCGCGAACCAGAATTGAAAGGATCTTTTGGTCACTCGTCGAGTAGTTTCTGGAGCTAGTTTGATGAACTTGACAGTATTAGCCTACATCTGGTATAAGTTCACATATATACTCCTGTAAGTTGAGAGCTGCATACCCAAATGAAGGCATCATAACTGAGGTAAATGAAGTAGCCGATTTGTCTTGCAACCATCGTAATGATCTCCGCAGCTGGGCCTGGTGAAAAGCTGGCTTTCAACGCAGCTTGGAGGCATTCCATAGGCTTGCCGAGGCGCATCACTGCACGAAGAAAATTAAAATTCAGCTCAAAAGCAACGACAGGATACGCACACTTTCTGGCAAGACCGAGATGAGACTTGAGATTCACCCATCGAGAAACTTCGTCCTTGTTGCCTTTTCTCAAAAGATACCAGGCATAGAAGCGAGCAAAGTATTGAACTGCACGATAGGTCTGACACATGTGAGGATGGCTTCATTGAATACCTCAGCGATTGAGTCCACACCTTATCGCGACCCAAGGTAGTGCCCCCATACTTCAGACTCTGAGATACCACAGGATGAAGGACAGCCTGAGATATGATGCTTGCCATTATGAAGAAAAAGTACTGATCACCACTACAGTAACACGTCAGGCACCATGTGGTCTATGTTTTCCCACGGCTCTGTAAGTACCCGCTTCCAAGTCGATCTCAAGAATTCGGCAGTTCCCGAGGTATTCAAACGGAGTTTGAAGAAGGTTTAGACTTGAACTTTCTTTGTTGAGAGATCAACAGAACCTCGTTCGTTATCAAAAATGGTGAGTACAGTTGTCGTTCTCGTTACTCTCTTTTCCTTGTGATTGACGTTATATCAGGAGAAACCATCACTAGCACGTGTGGACAAGGTAGAGGATACTTAACCGATCTCTTCCTATCTAACGTTCATAGGTTATTGGTCGAACCGGTTCCCGTGGTGGTATCACTCAAGTCCGTGTACAACTTATGGATAGTGATCGAACCCTCCTCCGTAACGTCAAGGGTCCTGTGCGTCAGAACGATATCCTCACTCTCAATGAGAGTGAGAGAGAGGCCCGGTATGTCATCCGAGGATATATATGATCAATCTTGTTCAATGTGCTTGTAGCCGTCTTCGCTGAATAGTCAGTCTCTTGTGATATTTGTTTAGTCTTTTGTTGTCGCATCATTGGTATTCAAAAAGTCTCTCCCAAGTTTATCTGTGTATCCCTTGTGCATTTCCAGACAAAGTTCCTTTAATTTACATCCACATTCAGAATTCCAGTCATGGAATGCTGCCTGCACAAACTTTTTCTGAAGTCTGCAGTTTTGAGGATATATGAATACCAATGACATCTGTCACTCATCGCAAACCTTTAAATTTGACATGTCCTAAGTAGAGCTAAATTCAGTAAAGGTCTTTTGTAATCTCACCACTAGTAGCAATCCCTCAACTTACGAATTTACCGCACACTACCTAATTTTCAATGGGCAAGACACAAAAGAAGACAGGGAAAGGCCGTCTGGACAAATATTATAAGCTTGCAAAGTAATTTTATATCTTTATCGTCGTGAACACATCGTCGCTGACTTTCATGGAAGGGAGCAAGGCTATCGAGCACGTTCGGCATTCAAATTGATCCAACTCAACAAGAAATACAATTTTCTCGAAAATGCACGATGCTGCATTGACCTTTGCGCTGCTCCTGGTGGCTGGCTGCAGGTAGCTAGTAAATATATGCCCGTCAACAGTGTCATTGTTGGTGCGTGAAACCCTCCCTCTTGGGACTTGTAGTTAACTGCCGGATAGGCGTCGACTTGGTGCCAATCAAACCGATTCCTCGGGTAGTAACATTTGCTGCCGATATCACCACTCCCCATTGCCGGAATCTCATCCGTGGAGAGCTCAAAGACTGGAAGGCGGATGTTGTGCTTCATGATGGTGCACCAAATGTAGGCACAGCCTGGGTTCAGGATGCATATCTGCAGTCAGAACTGGCGTTGATGAGTCTCAAATTGGCCGTCGACTTCCTGGCTAGAGGCGGCACCTTTGTGACGAAAGTGTTTCGGAGTGTAGACTATAACAATCTAATCTGGGTCTTCAGTCAGCTTTTTGGAAGGGTTGAAGCTACGAAGCCGCCCTCATCGCGGTGAGCATCATCATTTACTGATGCTACCTATCTCATGTTGGACGGTGTTAGTAATGTTTCCGCCGAAATTTTCGTAGTTTGTCGTGAGTTTCTGGCACCTAGACACATCGATCCCAAGTTCTTCGACCCTAGACATGTTTTCAAGGAGCTCGCATCGTCGTTTACCGAGACGACCAACGATGCGCAGATCAGTGTCTTCCACCCTGAAAAGAAACGGCGGCAGAGAGATGGATATGCAGAAGGTGACTATACCCTCTTCAAAGCCGTCTCAGCCACAAAATATGTTTGCGGGAACGATCCTATTGCTATTCTTGGAACATTCAACCAGATTGTATTTACTACCGACGAAGAGAAAGAGTATGCCTCCAACCGATCTCATTCCTCCTACTAACACTTTTCAGATGGCTTTCCATGGATATCACAACGCTCGACGTTAAGGAAAATTGCCAAGATCTGAAGGTCCTTGGAAAGGGTGATTTTAAAGCATTGATCAAATGGCGGATTAGACTTCGCGAAGAGGTCCGTATTCAAGAGCTTTGCTACCTGGCCTTGGGCCTCAATATTTCTTAGTTGGGTCTAGATGGAAGAATCAAGGATGCTGAAGATATAACAGAGACAATCGAGGTTGGAGATGAAATGGACGATGAGCAACAAATTTCTGAAGAGGTACCCGACAATGAAATCAGTGGTGCTTGATGGCTAAAATAAATTCATCAGTTAGAACGCCTGAACGCTGAAGCCGCTGCCCGTACAAAACGTGAGCGTCGTCGAGCCAACGAAATTAGGACGAAGACAATCCAGCGCATGCAGTTGCAAATGGCTGCTCCTTTGGATATTGGTCTTGAACAGAGCGATGCCATTCTTGGGATCGGTCAAGACGATGTCTTTGACCTGGGCGAGACGGAGAAACGCATAGGTGAAAAAGCACAAGTGCAATGGCTGAATGACGATGTACTTGAATACGTCGATGAGGATAACGAGCGTGACGGAGCTAGTAATGCAGTAGAGTCCAGCGAAGGTGTTTTTCCTCAGGAGGAGGAGGACCAAGATATGAGACACAGAAGACTCGAGGCTGAACTGGATGGTCTCTATAATGCCTACAAACAAAGGCTATGGGAACGAGATGCAAAATCCAAGGTGAAGGAACAGCGATCGAAGAACAAGGAACGGGAAGAAGAGTGGACTGGTATTCAAACTGAACATGGTAGTGACGAGGAAAGCACCGAATCAGAAGGAGGTTGGGACCTGACCCAGCAAAATAAGTTGCAAACTAGTGATATCTCCTCTGATGAGTCGTCGGAGGACGAGGGAAAAGTTGGGACCAATAGAAAACGACCCCGCTTATTGATAAATTCTGCAGCTCCACCTCCAAAACGACAACGTCTGGTTCAGACCTTGGAGCTGCCTTCGGTGTCTTCAAGCGCTGCAACCCGACTATGGTTCAGCCAAGGTGTATTCTCTGGTACGGATGACATAAATAACCTCAGAGAGGATAACGACTACAGAACTGAAGATGATATGTCCGTCCAAGGGAATGATCGAAAAGACGAGGTATGTCACCTTTGTCGTAATTTCTGTGATCATTCAACTGAAATCCCTTGAAATTCAAACATAGGTTTCCGAGAACGAGGACGATTTTGAGATTGCTCCCCAGACCCAGAGTGATGACATTGAAACATGGGATGATAATGAAGATATAATCAAACACAAGACTCCCCGTAAGCATTCTTCCTCATGAAGTAGGTTAATCTTCTAACATTGAACAGAGTTCAGCCTCAAAGCTGCTGAGGCAGTGACGCTTGCTCAGATGTTGGTAAACCGTCAAAAGTCTAAGACAGAGCTGATCAACGATGGATTCAATCGTTACTCGCTCAACTCGAAGGAAGGTCTTCCTACTTGGTTCCTAGACAACGAATCAAAACACTATAAAACCAATATACCCGTCACAAAGGAAGCTATCACAGCACTGCGGAATAAGTTGCGTTCCTTGGACGCCCGGCCCATCAAGAAGGTTGCAGAAGCCAAAGCCCGCAAAAAGCTCAAAGCAGCCCAGCGACTCGAGAAAGCAATGAAGAAGGCTGAAGGTGTAAACGAGACTACTGACATGACAGAACGAGAGAAGGCCAGGCAGATTGAGAAGCTGATGCAAAAAGGCTTCTCTGGGGGCAAGAAAACAAAGAAAGAGGTCAAGTTGGTTGTTGCCAAAGGTGTCCACAAGGGTATCAAAGGTCGGCCGAAAGGCGTCAAAGGACGGTATACGATGGTTGATTCCCGGATGAAGAAAGAAGTGCGTCTGATGTATGACTTATCTTTAGGGAAGTTCTGACTTGATCTACCCATAGGTTCGTGCCAAGAAACTCAGAGAAAAGCATCAAAAGAAGCGTAGACGCGCTTAACCCCATTAGATTCACTATGATACTGATTGTTACTGTAGGCTAATCCATTGATTGGCTGGACCCAACTTGACTTCGTGGGTAAACATTGTGTGATGAAAGGTGAAACTTGTCATGACTGTGCATCTCGCGGTACCGATCCATCCTGAACGACTTTCTCACATTTGTCCCAAAATGCTTGCCACGCAGCGTCCGAGGAAAGATCGGAACAATGTACCTGTGATAATTCAGGACTGGATGTTACGGACCCCAAAAGTACAACTTACTTCATAGGATAGATAAGACACTGAACTCTGGTGATCAAATCGGCGTTCACTAGTGGTATTAACTAGGTGACTCTCAGGCCCGATGGAAGTCCTGGTTGATTGGACAAAGGAGTCTTCCCTCAGAACGTATTCTCTTGTTTCATGTGCAAGTACTAGGGGTGCATCAGGCGTCCGAGACCTGGATATATCATAAATCAAGGAGTTGTCAATAACCGATCTACTTACGGAGCGTCGTGCATCACTAGCTTTGAAAGCTCATTTGGCCATGACACTTCTGGGATATCGTGATTACAAGTGAGTGTTAGCCGGAAATCTCTTGTCCTGATTGCTAATCAATAGTGAGCGGAAAAAAAGGGGGAATGACACAAACTCATCCGGCATAAACATGTCCAGCCTTACCACAGCTCCACCTCGGAGAGTAGGCCCAGGAGTAACACCACAATCCATACGGTCACCTTCAACCTGAATACCTTTTCGAGTATATTCAAAAACTAAAATATGTGTTTGGCCTATTGTCTCATACACAAGGCGACGCCTCCACGGTTGACCAAAATCAGGTGCTTGCCAGAAGGAAACAGGAGGGCTGAGCAATAAGTTCAAGACTGACACACGGAACTACAGGGCTTACCTATGTATGAACTCTGTGTTCGTATTTTCCCCCCGTACCCAATCCATAACTTCGTCGAAGTTCCTGTTACCTCCAAATGGAGGAGATAGTGAGGCAGCTGTAGCTCCCTGAGAACGAAGGACGATGTGACCAGGCCTAATGACATGATTAATAAACGCTCCACAGCGGGACGATAGTACTTACGTTGCAGTTACGGAAGGAGGTCGATTCCTGTCTAACTCCCCCATCTGAGCGAGGAGTTGTTCGCGAGCATTGATATGATCACTAGAACACAAGTGAAGACTACCGATAATTTGAACATAGCACCCTTCAGATACTTACCCGGTCGGTGGGACAAAGTGGTGTGAAACATTCCCATTGATCTGAGCGACTACTCTCTCTTGTCCAAACCATCTTCCAACACGCCGAAAGCGGAAACCACTTGTCTCCGCCAATGCAGAGGTATGACCGCAAAAGAATGGATAGAGAGCATAGAGAGGTTGTAAATTTGCATAACTAGCCGATTGCTTTTGCTCGGCTTCCAAGACGCCAGCGGCGAGCGGTACTTTAACGTCCTGTAGGTTCCATGAGGCATGGATTCGGTGAGTCAATTGAAACTGACTTTGATAGCATGTTGCATGATAAGCTTTTTAGCCAAAGAGACAGATGTTGGAGAACTTTTACGATACCAAATTCGAACCTGGAGCAATGTTAAATTCAAATCAACGAAACATCTGTGAACTCACTTTCCCGTCTGATAAAACTTCCAGGAAACAGCCTGAGGAACGGGAAAGTTTTTGCAAAGACGTGGGTAGGTCAACTGGAAGCGGAGGGATGAAGTCTTGTCGTCCAATTTCCTGACCAATGCGTTCAGAGGGCAATCAACGCAGATAACGAATGAATATTGCACCTCTTTAATAGCTTCTACATGTTGTTCTAGTTGTTCAACGGAAGCCGTGGTGCCAATGATTGTCAGAGACAGAGGTTTGTGGGAGAATCGTAGGTGAACATCATAGTTTCTCGAAAGTGACAATATTTCATTGCCATCTACATAGAAAATATATAAGTTCATGGCTCAACGTTCAGTAATTCACGGCCGAACCTTTCCCGAGGAGCAGGAATGCTTGATGAGGATCCAACGGAATAGCTGAGAATACCGTGAAGAGCAGATAGACAGCGAATATGGTCAACAACTTACCAGAAGTTGATACTTCCTTCTTGGATCTTGCCAGCTTCTGACTCTGGGCAAGCGAAGGCCAGTCCCATTTCTTCTCGATGATTGTCGATGCGGCTTTGCGTTTGGGCAAACTTTTCGAAATGGGTATGTCATAGATATCAAGAAACTTTCGAAGCTGAATCACAGTGAAAGATCGATTCAGCTTTGCCATTAATGCCTCGTATTCTGCCTCGTATTGGGCGGAACCGACTGGACTGTGAGACGAAGGACGGAGACTCTCCAGATCCTTGAGAGTCACTTCCGAGTTCTGAGCTACATACCGAAGATACTCTGCTACCTTTGGCCTAGGGGGGGGAAGAACGGTATCATCCAGTGAGTGGGACAATTGTTCATCATGAACAAGATGGGGCTGTGGTGAATCAGTGGAGAGAGATACATGTCGCCTGCAAATGAAGCTAGAGGAAACACGACAGGCGAGCATGCGCTCAAGACGAGTACACCGCAACACCATGTCCTTGCTCAAAAACACACTGCTAAAAAAATGGAAGCTATTTGATTATGTAATGTCCACTGATCACTCTGAAGCATCAACTATGCTTGAAGTCGAGTCCACTTGACTAGAAACACTCGCTAGTCTTAGATTGTAACATTTGTGGACCATGTTAGAAATTCCATTTGCTGCCCCAGGTTTCCCGAATACCGTGTTGCATAACCATATCAAGCAAACAACTACATACAGGAATCAGCACCACTGATTGCCAGGAAAAATCTTGTCAATCTCCATCATGCCTGCTAACCTCTTACAGGATCCAGAACACATTGACTTCTCAGATATTGAGAACAAGTATGTACAATGTTCCTCCATTAATATCTCATTCTGAAGATTTTTAGGTACGAAGTAAAGCAAGATGAAAGCTTTGACAATACACTGGTGGTAGACGGCGTTCCCATCATCGGCAAAGACAAACTCGACAAACTCCTGACAAAGGTCTGCAAAGAATTTTCAAGGAAAGGGGTCACTGTCAAACCAAATGACATCCATATCCCATGGGATGAATCGGCTGGCAGAAGCAAAGGGTACATGCACAAATCTCTCTACTTAGGGTGCAATTCTCACCTGCACGTTGACAGCTTTCTCTTTATGGAATTCCGCAATATTGATGAAGCTAATCTTGCCTTAGCAGCCCTCCATAACCATCCATTTGATGCCAAACACACCTTCAAACTTAATCGGTTCTCTGACATTGAAAAATATGCAAATCTTGATGAAACATATGTGGAGCCAGAAGTTGAAGAATTCGTTCCCAAGGTATGATTCTAATCCAAAACAATGCCCTGCCAAGGTAACGATAGGCTAGGAACATTTACGAGCTTGGCTCGCCGATCCTCAGGGCCGGGATCAGTATGTGACATATCGTGGTGAAGAGGTCCTGATTCACTGGCATGGGAAACCCTCGCAATATGAGATTGCACACAAACCAGTGCGTTTTTCCTCTGGCTTGAGCTCTAGCGTGCGATCATTGACTTTCTCTCTCAAAGAGTTGGACTAACTTCCTTTACGTGGCATGGTCACCACTAGGAACATATAGTGCGACTTTGCATCGGCAGGGTGTCCGCATCTGGGGTGGCTCATCTTGGAGTCAACAACAACGATTTGCTCATCCACTTGTCAAGCTCATCGACTTCTCTCCGTGCGAGAGTTACCTCATCACATGGTCCAACGAGCCCATTGTTGTTCCTGATAATGCAACACAAGGTCCCCAATATTTCTCACCAGATGACGAAGGTAACAATGTTGCCATCTGGGATATCAAATCAGGTCATCTTCTTCGCACATTCTCCACAACCAATGAAGGCGATACTCTTGGGCAGAAGAAGCAAATGCAGTGGCCAATCCTGAAATGGAGTCCCGACGACAAGTTTATCGCACGCATCACCCATGGCCAAATGATCAGTGTCTACGAACTTCCCGCAATGGGTCTGCATGGGAAAAAAAGTCTGAAGATAGAGGGCGTCGTTGATTTTGAGTGGTGTCCCCTTGGAGAAAGAGATAAGGAGGTAACGGAGAGAGATGCTAAAGGAGGTATCAAAACAACCAAAAAAGCCCGGGAAAATATGCTTGTTTACTGGACGCCCGAAGTAGCAAATCAACCGGCGCGAGTCACTCTACTTAGCTTTCCTAGTCGGACTATCTTGCGCCAGAAAAACTTATTCAATGTCACGGAGGCAAGTTTCTCTCCTACCCTTGTGTTGCTGTTGCTTACCAAATGTTCAGTGTAAAATATATTGGCAGAATCAGGGTGATTTCCTCTGTGTGAAAGTCGATCGTCATACAAAGACAAAGAAGTCTATTTTCTGCAACTTAGAGATCTTTCGGATGCGCGAAAAGGACTTCCCAGTTGAAGTCGTTGAACTAAAAGGTTTGTCCAAGTTATAATTCGAACCAATTTCACACTTACAATCAATTCTCAGACACTGTGATTGATTTCTCATGGGAACCCAAGGGAGATCGATTTGCGATCGTTTCCAGCAGTGATCCTAATCTAGGGAATCCTGGTCCAGGTGCTACTATTAAGACAGACGTCAGTTTCTATCAGCTGGATCACTCCAAAAATGATTTTAGACTTCTCCGTGAGTGATTACATGTTTATTTTAGAGTTTTACCGAAACAAATGACAGGGAGTCTGTCCAGTCGCACGAGCAACGCCATTCGGTGGTCCCCACGGGGACGCCATGTGGTATTGGCTACTGTTGGGTCTTCCACCAAATCAGAACTAGAGTTCTGGGATCTGGATTTTAACTCAGACGATGTGAACCGGAAAGATACGCAAACGTCCAAAGAAGATTGGGCAAGTGGCATCCAGCTGCTTGGCACGGCAGATCACTATGGTGTTACTGACGTTGAGTGGGACCCAAGTGGGCGTTATTTGGCAACCAGCGCAAGTGCATGGACTCACACGGTATGGGCCTCCACACGTAATCTAAATGTGTATTGAGCCAATAGTCTGGCAGTTGGAAAACGGTTACGCTATCTGGGATTTTCGAGGGCAAGAACTCATGAAACAAATCCTAGATCGCTTTAAACAATTTATTTGGCGGCCAAGACCTCCGACGTTGTTGACAAAAGATCAGCAAAAGAAAATTCGCAGAAACTTGCGCGAATTCAGTCGAATTTTTGACGAAGAAGATGCCGCAGAAGAAAGCAACATCAGTGCAGAGCTTATCGCTTTGCGCAAGCGGCTTGTAGATGAGTGGAATACTCGGCGCCGGCGAGATTTAGCAAATGAACAAGGGCACAAAAACGACAGGCGTAGTCCGTTGAATGAAGATAAAGAAGAAATTGAAGTATGGGTAGACGAAGTGATCGAACAAATTGAGGAAGAATTGTGATTGGTGTGCATTCGGTTCCGCTCGCTTACCAGGCATCTCCTGTCTTGTAGCATGGTTTTCGCATTGATGAGAAAATAAATGCTATACACATGTTTTCAAAACAGAACCAGATGTCAAATGGGCTGTTATTGTCCACATTCCTGGGATAGCATTTCGGTCCGATAATCGTGGTTGCACTTAAGGTTTGATGACATACACGAAAACGGTTCCCCCCGAGGAAATAGACATTTCAAGCCGAAACAGACCATCGAGACGAGCTGAGAATGCAGAAAGCTGCGATTGCAATGGAACTGGTAAGTACAAACGTGGAAAGCACACGCCGCGGTGTGAACGTACTCGGAGTGAGAAACTGCTCACCGGCCCGGACCTTGGATGAACTGATTCCGATATCTGATAAGACGACATTGGGCCAGATTAAATAAAAGACCCAGGTTTTCCCTCTGCTCTTCCAATGTCTGCTGCCTCTTCCACATCACCGAGTACCCTACTTTGGGCGACAGGTAGGCTTTACTCCTTCACTTAGCTTTATCTTCTTACTCGGGAAAAGCCTCCAAGGAATGGGTCATCCAACCCAAGCCCAAGCCAGGCCGTAAGCCCAAGAAGGACCCCGCACCTTCTGTCAAGAACGAAGATGATGTGTGACTTGTTTCTTCATGATTACCCTGGTTGTCACTAATACTATATAGTCCGATGCTAAGGGGCGTCGAATTCAAAATAGGTTGGGTGCTGGTTTTCAACACACGGTTCTCCCTTTCTGAACACCGTGGTTTCAGGGCTGCACAACGCGCATTTCGCGAGAGAAAGCAGTCTCAGCTTGCAGAACTGCAAGCACGCATTCAACAGTATGAACAGGGGGAAATTGAACGGAACGTTGCATTGCAAAACATTGCAAAACGCTTGAAAGAAGAGAACGAGTCTCTGCGACGAGAGAATACACTACTTAATGATAGGATCTCCAAACTCGAACAAGACAATCTGTCCCAGCTAGAGAACAAGCGTTGGAGAGAGACTTCTCCTGCCAATGTCGGCTCTCGAGCTGCTGCCTGCAAAAGACCTCGTCTTAGTTCCGAGTCGCTTCACAAGCCTACATCGGCTTCCCGTCTACCTTCACCTCCTTCGATGGTCAATTCTCCCAATTCCTCTGGGTCTTCTGATTCTAGATTTTCGCCTGTTTTTGACATGCAAGCTTCGGAGGCGACACATCTAGTTGTACCTGACATTAATCTGAGCCATCCCCCCAAATCAATCCCATTATGTCCAACTTCTTCCTTCCCAGCATTCGATTGTGGTTTTTGTAGTGACGACACGCCTTGTGTATGTCGCGAACTCGCTGCTCAACAAGTTGCTGGTCATTCGACACTTGCTGCGACTTCCAAATCTGAGGATTTCCCCTCTTCGATGGTCATACCGAGCAATTGTGTTGTTCAACTGGAGCCAACTCCCCAACCTCCTCAATCTTCGATCCTCGATAATTTACCCGCATATAAACCTTCTGTCCCGCTACGTCGCCGTGCAACACCTAGTAATGTCAACTCTATTTTCCCTGTCCAGATCTTAGCGGAAACCCGAATACCTGACCCATCCTCCCGTCCAATTTGTTCAGGAGATCCATCTAACTGCCTTGCATGTGCAGACGATGCATTTGGGAAGGCCTTCTGCTCTGCCATCGAGAAGACCGTTGCAACTCGCCCTCCTTGCGTTGACTTGACGGGAGGCAACTCATCAGGATCCTGCGTATGCCACTTGGGGCAAGGTTGTGAACATTTCTCATCCGTGCCGTCCATCTCTTCATATAGTTCTTCTGAAATTTCGGATACCATGCCCACCAATGACGCTTGGCGTCGAATCAAAGAACATCCGAACGCCTCGTTTGCTGACCTCTCCCTGCTTGCCAACGTGGTTGCAAGCCACGCCAAGTGTACAGGACCGCGAGTCGTATTATCTCCTCGTCCTGAACGCATTTCTGTCCCATCACCTGTACTTCCTGCTCCTCCCATAGACAATGAAACAATAATATTGACTGATCCTCACGCTCAGTACCGAGAAAAGGAAAAGGCTCAGTTACAAGAAACTATCTCTCCTCAGTTGGTGCATCAAGACGTCCTAGTTCGCTGCGCACAGCATCGTATTCGCGAGGTCCCAACTTCTGCAGTTCGTGATGCTCTTCGAATACTCGATGTCAGGTTCCCCTAGGTTCACTATACTTTGATTGATGCTTCGACAGCTTGTGCATGAACCACCCATTGTAATATCATACTGTTACACTCATGATACAGGTATTACGAAATCTATAGTTATTATTTTTATATCATGTCCTCCAACTAACATGAGTTGAGTTCTTCGCTACTTTTCTGGTTGTAAATGAATTGGACAAATGCTCGGGGGCCACACCTGCGACATGTTTAAACTTCTCGACAATCTCTGCGATGTTCTTTCTGAATTGACGTCGATCACGGTTTTTGATGATGACGGACCGCCTTGTGGAATCACGAGAACGAAAAATTCTAAGCAGCATGCCTAATGGCAATCCGGCATGCTCTGGGGGCAGAGGTTCCACATATGGCCACAATGTCAGAAGGAGCCTCCTCGCCACGCCGAGCTGCCGACTAAGAACAAAAGCATTACAGAGGGCACATATTGCTCGGACATCGGGATGAATTCCATCAGCAATCATGGACTGGAAAAGCCCAGCCGCTGCCTTTGTCTGACCCTGAATTGCATACCCTTGGAGGAGGATAGTATACAAAACGACATTTGGTTTGACAATGGCAGAGCGCATGATTTCCAGTGCTTTGTTCGTTTCACCCTGGAATACAAAAGTCTCCATCAACGTCGCAACATGATAAACCCGTGGTGTCAACCCTCGAGCAAGCATATCGTTATATACGTCAACCGTGGCAGATGCATCCCGTTTGATAACTCCCTCGTACCGCATACGAAGTCCTAATAGAAATCCATCGCTTAGAATGCCTCGCGATCTCAACGACTGCAAAAGCGAGTTTGATAGGTTAGATCGTCCCGGCCAGCGCCCGAACCTCAATCCAGCAACTGGATCTGCTGGCAGATACTCGTGGCCGATGTATGTTGGAGATGTCTCGGGGCGTATTGATTCTGGCGACGAAGGACTCGAGCGAGCTTTTTCGTCTTGGAGAAGTCGAGCCTTTTCATCTCGGAGAAGTCGAACCAGGATGGAGTATAGGTGGTAGAGGGAGGGACGTAATAATGGGGAAAGTTGTCGTAACACTCGATAACCCACGGAAGGGGTGACTTTCTCAGAGCGAATGAGATGATCTATGAGTATCTTAATGGTGAGCGAATTAGGCTTAACTTGGAACGTTTTCATGAGCTCAAGGACTGCCCGAGCAGCACCCAATCCCAGATCAGTCACCAGGCATCGCATCAAAACATTGAAGGGTCCAATGGTACGTTTGACATGTGAAGCAGCAAATGGCCACCGCCCGCCAAGCTTGAGCTCATATTCCCGGATCTGATCGCGATGGTTTTCAGACGTTCCCCAAGTGTGAAGCAGGCATGCAAGAGAAACCGCAAACTCATGATGACCAAGTCTGAATTGTAATTGCAAAAATGCCGTTAAGATAGTAGGCGACGCCTTGAAACCCTGTTTAGCCATGAAAAAAAAAACCTCTTCAGCTATGGCAACCTCGGATTGCGCGATACAGAACCGAACGCCGATGAGAAAAGTGAAATAATCTGGAGAGACGACTATAGGAGGATCTGGGTCTGGTGAAGAACTAATGAGACCTTGATCACCCTCTGTGGCGGTGAGATTTCGGAGGGGTCCAAGGGCGCTGTCTTCGAAGAAGGACAAGACATGTCGAAAGCCTGGTTCATCGTTCAGAAGAAGCTGTGTTTGTAGGAGCCGATTCATGACAATGGTTCTTGTTTTTCGAGGCAATGAGGGCAGTGCATGTATTGCCAAATCTCGTACTTGTTCGTCGTAACCTAGACGTTGGTAATTGACTGCGATCACAGCATGGGTAGTATGATGTATGGGGAAACCAGCTTCTTCCATCAACTTCATGCACCAGCGTGCACCGTCGAGATCGCGGTTCCGTAAATGAGATGTCAAAACTGCATGCCAAGTTCTTCGGGATGGTTTTAGACCAGCGTCTTCGTAGTCTCTTAGCACTGCATTTACATTCGCTGCTACAAAATTTTCCAGCTCGTAGTTGGCCTTCAGTCGCCAATCGAGAAGCCGACCGGTCATCATACCGAGGCGGTTCTTGGCCATGCGACAGACCTCTAATATGAGTGGGTATTGTCTGTGCTGTGACAAAGTCCAGCAGATATTCTCGTATGTGGGAGCATTGAATCGAAGCCCATATGCAACCGACAAGCTCAGCAAGCGAATGCAAGAGCCAGCGCAGTCGGAAGCAGCGAGTGTATGAGCAACATAACGAAGGGTCTGACGACGCGTTAGGATTTTGTGGATAGAAGAGAAGATAGGTGATCCAGAGTTGAGATAGTGAAGTGCCATGTCGGTCGTTCGACCATAGTGCTTGAGGAAAACAATGAAGGCATTGGCGAGATATTCGGGGGAGTTGGAGCGTGCATCCAGAAGGGGATTCAAGGAATTGGGTGATGAATTCTTGATGAATGGATTCCTTTTCGCGCGAGCGTCTTTCTGCGGCCTGCGTCGGACGCGAGTGTGTCGAGAGCTCGTGGCTGCGGCCGTACCCCATCGTAGTTGTGCGGAGAGAGAATGTAGGATCAAAGGCTTGCAAGAGTACTCAAGGTAATGCCTCGGTGCAATGCCAGCCCTTCTGAGCATTAACAACTCAGCTGGCGTCCGCCCTCTTGAAGGACGCTTGTGGTATTCCAGTTCAATTGGAATAGCTGCACAATTGTGCACAATTGTGCTTGCCTCCACTTTGGATTCTCGAAAGCTTGATTGAGGGCTGACTAAGCTTTCAGTTTCTAACTTGTTCTTTACTTTGAGAATGGTGATTTTCTTCGTCCGACATGTATCCTAAGCCAAACTCAAGCGAGTCAGCCCAAAGTCCGCAGGTCGCGCACATGTACTCATGAACCATCTGTCAAACTATCCAAACGTACCTTCGCAGTGCAAGACAACGCTGTGGAACACATGGACATCGGCAGCAGCGCTGGAGTTTCTGTATGTATAAAATATCAACACTATCTTACATCTATGTTGCTCACAGTATACAGGCAAATGACATTCTAGCGGCCCAAAACGCAGGTCCGGTACCATCTGAAACGCTGACCAAGAAAGAAAAACAAGCTTCGAAGCGGGAAGCCTTTCTCCATAGTCAGTCTCCATTGCTGGGAACATCACTCCTGAGCACTAATTTCAATGATCTACTCGTGGGTCCAGAACTCGAAGGTCTTAGAACACCGTCTTCCAAGTCCCATGCCCGACGGGAAAAACGCAAGGCAAAAGAACAATTACATGGCGGTGGTTTGAACGACATTGAGACCATTCTTGCTACAATTGCCACTTCAACCCAATATGATGAAAAAGCCAACAAAGAGGAGACTTCCGAGCCTACAGATACAGATCGACATGAAGACGGAAAACATTCCAGGATGCAGCGGAGGTCAGGGAGAATTGGAAAGGGCAAGACAGAACCGCTTTCTCAAAATCAGCGTAAACGCGTCTTGTTCGTATCTTCGCATCTCTGTTCCATATTTTGACAGACGTTTCTCATAGGAAGACGGAACGATTCCGACAACCACTCATACAGTCTAATCCGGAATTCGCGAAAAATCCGTTTGCAACCATCCGGATCCATGCCGAAAACACGTTGGTCAAACACGAATCCTGACTTCTCCATGTAAAATTTCCATTTCATCAAGCGGGTGTACATATGTTCAGGCGATCAATCGATACAGAATGTCGGGTATATAGATGGGGGAAAGGATTAGCAGACAATGATAGTCGTGGACTAAAGCAACACCGAAATAGTTGCAATCAGATAGAAGATATGTTCACTCGTCCCCTGTGCTCATACCAGCACTCCATACGGTACTCCCACTACCCCCTGTGCTTCTCTTATTTCTCCGACCATGTCGTGGGGCAATTTCTGTGAAACCACTGTTGCCGCCTCGGGCTAACTCGACGCTCAATTTTCGTTCCCGGGCATCCAAAGCTGCTAACGAATTTTGAGCCTCCGCATGTTCCAGAGCCTCTTGTGTCAGACTTATGGAGGTGGATGTTCCAAAACTTCCATCACTATTTGTATGGTTTGATGGACTATCAGAGTTTGTATCAGTACTCCTGCTTTGGCCAAAGCCGAAGAAGGAGAATCGACGGTTGGTGGATGTAGTGGGTGGCGTATCCGATTGAGAACGTTCTATAGGCACAGATGAAGGAGTCACAGTTGGAATAGGTGACTGGGGCGTTGGCTGGATACCCATGAGTTTCATCGTAGCGTTCAAACGCTCACGTTCCTGGCGGTCTTCGTCATCCTCCTCTTTATCTAGCTTACGAGCATTTGATAACGTTGTAGATCCCGGCTTCAACGTTAGGGGCCGGAGTTCGGGTTTTTTCTCATTGGAATTGCTAAAAGGCGAGATACTTCTCCAATCAAATGAGAGAGACCGATGATTCACCTTAGAATTGGGGACCGGGGGGCGGGTCGATATCACCAGACTCGGTGACTTGGCACCAAATTCAGCGAGAGAAGAAGATTGAGTCGACGCGGACTGTGATTGAGATCGGGCTTTGGAACTAGTCTTGGGCAGTGTCATAGCGCCCGAATTTGGAAGCGTGGACGCTGACGGCGTTTGGGGAGTCTTCTCATAGTCGGCAGCCAGCACATGTTCATATCCCTCCTGTGCAATGATGCGATCAATAATTTTGGAGGCATAAAGTGACAATGCTTTGTTGGCGTCTTTGAGGGATTTAATCTCTGAACGCATAGTTTCCATTTCAGCAGAAACTGTGGGGTCAAGATGGCCACCATCCGTAGAGCTAGAGACTTTATGAGCATTCTTGTTCCGCCTGGACCTTTCATTGCAACTGCCTGGTTCTTCAAGATTGACTGTAGGCTCAAGCATGTCCTTATTTTCGGCCCGGCCAAGTTCGGCAGCAAGATCAAGACCAGGACCGGTGATAGGGAGGTCTGCAAGGGACTCGCCTCTTGTTTCGTTTATAGAGCTTGTTCGCTTGCGGTTTTGACGACTTGAATGCCGGGACAAACGAGATTTCTCGAGATCACCCGAGGAGCCTATGCCGCCATCAGGAGAGCCCTCGACGCCTCCACCTTCCTCATCGACACGATCAAGGATACCCCGATTGATACTGCGCGGGCCTCCGACATCAGTATGTTGCTCAGCATGATCAAATCTATCTTCGGCATCATCCTCACTGGTCGTATTGCTGGTTCCAACCTGTCGCATAAGATCAAACTGACCATTCAAGGTTTTCTCTCGTAGTAGAATCATATAGCTCTCGTTGTCCTCCTGAAGTTCATTGTTTACCCTTTTAAGGTCCATGAGCTGAGTTTGGAGAAGCACAAGAGTGCTCTGGATGGAGGAGTGAGATGTAGCGAGCGTCGAAAGTTCGAGTTTAAGCGCTGTCATTTCAGCCGGCTCATTCTCGGGGTCGTTCAGGTCGTGCTGGGAAATTGAGGGTATAGATGATGCTTCTTGGGATTGAACCTCGTCATTGTAGTGTGGCTCCGAGTTTTCCTTTGCAACTTCTTCTGCCCGTTTCAGGGCTTCAGATAAAGATTGAATTCGTGACCTGAGATGCTGTTCATTATCATAAAAGGCCTGTCTTTCTGCCTCGAAAGTCACAGTCTACGTAACTAGTTGAGAAGGAAATGCAGAATGAGGAATGCACAACACAGACCTGTTCGTTATACCTCCTTTGAGTATCTCGCTTCTCCTTCTCCATCTCACGAATCTGTGAGCGTAGCTTGTCGGCAATGTCAATTCGTTGGGCCAGTTCGGCCTCTGACCGGGCCTGCTCATTGTACAACTCATTCAGTCGCGTTTCAGTGGTGTGGAGGGTCGATTTCAAGCTTTCAGTTTCGCCTGTCAGGGAGGCAATAGTTTGATCCTTGTCCTGCAATTGCAGAAGAAGCTGGAGGCAGACGATTAGGTTAGAACAAGCTTCCAAAGCGTGTGACTACCTGCTCTTTCTGATCAGTCTCCTGCTTGAGAGATGCAAGCAGAGTCTCATTTGCTTCTGTGCTGAGAGGTGATGGCAGAGTTATGTTAGTAGATATTCGTCGGCTGGCAGCTGAATTCAGAGGAGAAGGGACACGAGGCGATACGGCCGAGCGCGCAGTCGCGCCTCTTGCAATGGGTGTTGAGGGTGTTGAAGGAGGTCGTCGGGTGGTAGTCTTTGGAGAGAGAGAGGTCATGGATAGCAGACAGAAAAAAAAAGACAGAAGCGATCATTCTCATATTCGTTGCCCTGGCAATCATTCTATCATTATTATGTCTGACTCTCTGTCAGCCGTCTCTCTCTTCCACAATATCCAGGCCCACTCGTTCCCGCAGGTAACGTCTCCACATGCCACTGACAGCCTTCTCTGACAATCCTCACAGCTTCTGACCTCTGTACTGCGGCAAAGTATGCCATGATCCTCCCCTCCATGCTTGCTGCTGACCGACACAGGGTCCCCTCTGGGATCTACTTCTATTCCTGCCCTCGACAGCCATTTGAATCATGTGCAGCCAGCGTCCGCTTGTAAGCGTGGAGATGTTATACAAGTTCAAGGTCCTGCGGCGTCCGGAAAATCGCATCTATTATATTACATGCTTATGAACTGCATCCTCTCACCGAAACTCCAAGGCTGGGGGAAACTCGCTGTCCTCGTCGACGCCGACCGCAAGTTTGATGTCCACAGATTCGATCGACTTTTGCGATCACGCGTTAAACGCCTTCTGCCCCTGGACTCATCCGATGCTGAGGTGGCCATAACCACGGCCCTAGACCTTTTACATGTTTTTCAGCCCACAAGCTCACATCAACTTACTGCCACTGTTCAACATCTGCCAATGTACCTTTCTACCAATCTACCGGAAGCGGAACTAGGTGTTCTTGCCGTTGACTCGATTACCGCATTCTATTGGTCCGACCGCTTCTTTTGTGAGCAAGCTCGCCTTGCCAATCGCAGCAGCGCTCCTGTGCGACCCAAGAATTCTCTCAACCAAGTTTTTGTCGCCCTTGAAACTCTTGCCCGGTCACACGGCCCACTCATTCTACTTTCGATTTGGGATCTAAACCTACCGTTGAAAGCTCACGCTCAACGTCACCTTGATCCTCCAGTGAACTACGCCGACACAAGTAGGGATATACTACCAGTCTCATATCATATCACCATTGCTGCGTCCAGTGTGAATGTTGGAACTGAAGACGTTTCCTTCATGAACACAACTCACTTTTCGGGCATCGTACGCACTCCCGGAAGCTCACAGACCACAGGATTTTCACTTTGCACGACTGAAAATGACCTGTTCGTTCCATAGACGTTTAATTGATACATGTTGGATCGGTAGGACGTCAATCTTGATGACTGTGATGATCATTTGTGAAGAGTCCAATTGCAGCTGTTAGCTTCCATAATCTTCTTCACTAATGCCAGGGCCACAAACAACATGTGATTCACACGAAACAAAGTACTGATGCACCAGTTTAAGCTGATTAAGTTCCTGTTATGGTCATCACTATTATAAAACAGTCGTGACGAAGAGGAGCAACTACAAATGCCATTGAAATAGAGATTGTTTGCAACTGCATCTATGCCATCACCAACTATTCTCATCCTCTCGAAATCCTGTTGTTTCCAGAATCTTCCAACGCAATGAGGCAGAAGCTCGTCAAAACCAATACTGCTCCCAATACAGCTTGGCCTACGATTGACGAGCTCAGGAAGAAGTCACCCAACACCGCAAGAGGGATTGTCAAACCGATCCCAATTGTTACAAGGAGTGGTGTAGTTTTCAACATGGCAATGCAAAATAAATAATTACCAAGGAAGAGAATCACCATCTAAGTTCACATATGAGGTAGGAGGAGGAGGAGGAGGAGGCAGGGACAAACATACAATGGCAAGAAGAGTGGACCACTGTATCGCTGACTCTGGAAACTCAAACTTCTCCACACCTGTCCAGTTCAAGATCATACCAACAGTCCAACAAGTAAGTAGGTCAAAAAGGCCAACAAAACCAAGAAATAATTGCATGTCGATCTGTGAATCCGTTTTCACCTTCACCTGGAAGAAAACAACATAGAATGCATAGAACAAGGCCGAGATTAATGCAAGGGTATCACCGAGAAGGCGTTGAGGAGCAGAAATGGGTAAACCAAACAGTATTTCTGGGGAAACTGTTATTGGGATTAAAAGGGAATCAGATGTTGACGAGGTCTGTTGAGAATCTGAATGCGAGACGAGGACGACGCCTAAGAAACTAAGATAATGACTGTGGAGAAGTAGAGTGATTCAAAAATACCAGGGTCGTTACCTTATCAACACGGCCATCAATTTAAGCAACGTGAACCTCTCGACGCCAAAGAGCACTCCCATCCCAAGTGCAAAGAAACCTACCCAACATTATTCCCTTTCAGAAGTAGAAAAAGGACAAGGCCGTACCACTTGTACTAGCGATGACGGTCGAACTTGCAACCGTGGTATAGTTGAATGAAGCATTGGTTGCCCAGTTCGTGATAAACCAGAGCCAACAGAACGTAAATGCAGTCTCTACCGTCTCCCGAAAACTGAGGGGCACTGCATCGCCCCCCCTCTCTCTCAGAATCAGGGAGTTGTGTTGAGATGTACCGTGTGTTTCTCCGAGTTCTTCATTTGAACCTCCTGTGGTGACAAGGGACTCATACTCATCTACTGCCCTGATATCGTGTAAAACATATGAAACGTGGGAGAGAGATAACGACGGAACTTGCCCCACACTATTGATTGGTTTCTTTCGTAACCATTGAATGAGTCGAGGGACCAGGAAAAGTGAATATGAGCCGGTAGCGGCATATGTAACTCTGTCGGGAATGAAGAGTTCATTGGACCACCCCACTTAAACTGAACAATTTAGACTTACAGAAACGGTTTCTCGTAACCATGTCTGTACAAGATCTGTAAGAGAATAGTGTCAGAGCTAGCAACAGATCAACGGTCGGTGTCCTACTTGCGTAATAAATCCAGATACAGTCCATGAGAGGACTGCAAGCAAAAACAGAGTTACTCCGATAGTACGATCGTTCCTCCGGCACAGTGTGCTCCATTCATCAGGTACTGAGGACGGCAAATTACCAAGAGTGTATCGACCGGTGTAGTCAGGTTCTCCCAGCGCATCCATCACGATGCCAAGAAAGTGAGGCGGATCGCAGGAGTTCGAGAGATATCTTTTGGATGTAGACCGATAAGCCTCTTTGTGCGTGTTTAGTGCACATAACTACATTGTGGGTGCAACCCAAGAATAGTATTTGGTACTCTAGATTGTTTAATGACCATCATTAAGCACCTGATCAACGCATAAGCGCTCAGGAAGCGAAACCATGATCATTACATTGAGACATCCTACACCATTACATCTAGTTTCTTTCCAGATCGACTTCCTCGATACTAGATTCATCTAATCCAATCGCAATGAACCCAATCAACACCAGAGTAGCACCAACCAGGACTTGCTTATGTAGAGGTACATTCAACATGAAATCACCCAGTACAGCGACAGGGATTGACAGACTGATTCCAACGGTCACCACCAATGGTGTGGTTCGGAGCATAGCTAACACATAGAGATAGTCACTTGACCAAGTGATGGCCATCTACCACAAGGGTTTCGCCCGTCAGAACTGTATTTGGAAGTATTGCAGGACGCACATTGATGATAATAGCATACCACTCTACCGCTTTTGTTGGGAGTTCGAATACTTCCACACCAGTCCAATGCAAAATGAATCCAAACGGCCAACACCCTAGAGTGTTGAACAAACCAACGAACCCGAAAAAGAGCTGCATATCGATACGGTTTTCGTTTTTTATGCGCACTTTCAGTAGGGTCGTATAAAGAGCATAAGATAGAGCTGAGATGAGCGCGAGGGCATCCCCAACAAGTGGTTGAGAGACATGCTCGAAGACAGTTATAGGTCGTGTTCCACTTGCATCTCTAGATGGAGTTAGATCCCTGGAATGAGCAGAGTCCGAAAGAGAAACAAGGAGAACTCCAATAAAACTTACAAACTCAAATTAGTTCATGGATGAGCGAGAAAACAGGAGAGGACACACCTCAGAAAGACAGCAACAATTTTCATAATTGTCAACCTTTCAACCCGAAAAATCTTCCCAACACCAAGCGTAAAGAAACCTGTCCGTTATGAAATTTATAAACGTAAGCTCGAGCCTGGGGACCGAGTGTACACACCGCTGGTGCTGGACAAAATTGTTGTACTTGCAACAGTGGTATAATCTAATGCAGCGTTCACAGTCCAATTCGCTGCAAACCACAATAGACAAAAGACAAAAGCCAGTTCCGCCGTCTGGTAGACATCCAAAGGTAATTCATGGCGATCAAGTGGTAGTATGGGAGCGTCAGACAACCTTGCATGCACTCCAATGTCTGCTTCTCCAGTCGCTTCCGAAACTACTAAAGGTTGGTGTTCCTCCGCTGACCTGACAAGAACACGTTACGGTGAGCCAGCAAAAGCCAACCTGGAACCAATAAAATACCCGCTGAGTTCCTGGAAAAGTTCTCCCTTTGTTTTCCAGAGTCGCTGTAGACAAAAGGGTATTAGATAAATCGTGAAAGCGCTGGTGTTCAGATATGTCACTCTGATAACGGGACCTGAGAGGCATGTCCTTTAGATAAGTGTGATTCCTTACAAGAAAGGCTTTTCATATCCGGTTCTAAAGAGGTCCTGAATAGGTTTCAGGAAGGATGTGCATCTCTCAACAGTGCAAGACTTGCCTGGGTAACAAAGTTTGAAACAGTCCACAACAGAACGACAGCTGATAGGAAGAGTAGACCGATAGCATAGTCCTTTTTCAGGGGTTGAGCAACTGCGCGAACACGAGCAGGGTCGAGTCCCAAGGCATCCATTTCATAGGAAAGCTATCAAGGTATATAGTATGAGACCTGTGTTGGATATTTATAGTACTCTGCTATCTTTAACCAAGAAAGGAGAATAGGTATCTAGAGTAGATCACAACGTCTGGTAACGCCTTGAAAATTCATGCTCAGCATCTCAGCATGGAGCAGTCTGAGCTTGGACTTTTTCCACTGTTTGTCTTTGAACCTATCAAATGTTGGTTGCAAGTGACCTGTATCTCTAGTGTTGAGATTAGCTACAGTAATAGTTCTCCTTACATTTACTCCCCCCCTTTTCCCAATTAGTATTTATAATAGCTCACAGTAGACTACGAGTGGACTGTACATGAGCCCTGCTATATAAATTGTTGATATAAAAAACAAAAAAATACTACATCCAAGAGCGACATACACACATGACATATTGATCATGATTTGATATGCAATACATACATAAAAAGCGCCGGCAGTCAAAGTTGAACTACAACGTCCATTTACTCAGGTGGCAGGGGCAGGTTGGGAGACCAGAATGCGAAGAAGATTAGAAAAGATAAATCATCAAAATTATCAATGTCGTTGGTGTGGTTGATATTTAACCTTCTCAAATATGCGAAAGAGACTGATGATGAGGTTGCTACAATAAGCAACAAGACCGATTCCGACAAGGCAAATCAAGATAAGTTGGCTGTCGCATATCCGATCTCCCACGCTGCCTTCAAACCGAGGCAGATTACTGGGAGGTCGAGGCATTTCATTATACCACGAAATAGCCGATGGCAGCGCACAGGGAATGAGAGAGGTGAAATAGTTGTCGAAACAGAGGGAAAGCGCAGCAGACCAGGCGCAGATAAAGAGCACTTCCGACAAAGTGTGGGCTAGCTTGCCGGAAGTTTGCCAAAGGCCAACTGGACGGCCAAAATACTCGAGCTGTATAGAAATACGTAAAGAAGATCATGATAGGAACTGATTAGGCGTACATAAATGGCAACCATTACATGGAGGAGGGTCAAAGGGGCAAAGATGATAACCACGGTACTAATTGCAAGGGATCAATATAACCCACGGGGAAGAGAAGGTGCAAATCAAACTTACGGGGAGCTGCCAACAGCTCCCATTGCGTGGTTGCTCTTTTCAATACGGCGTATTTGAATAGCTATGCCGAGTGCAGCAGTAGTGAAGGCGATATTTATCACACGGAACAGCTGTGAAACCGATCAACCTGAGATAAAGACATACAGGCGAGGCTCACTAGTGGAACATAGGGATTGATGAGAATGAATCTGCGGATTTTTTTGCGGCGGGTGGTATTGAGAAAGAGCCTTTCCTCATCTAGCGGAGGACTTGGGTTGAAATATGCTGCTTCTGTGTCGCGTTTGCGAAGGGGTCCCTGTGCATTCGGACGAGAAGTCCAGGGAGTGTCCCATCCAGGTGAGTTCGCCTGGTGCTGGGTGAGCTGGAAGGCAGGGTCTGGGATGGGGAGGTGGGCGGCCTCAAGGTGTTCACGAGGCGGTTCTGCACTCTTTCCCTTGTCTGCTCTGCGGTAGAAAGAGGAAGGCTGGAGGCTGGCGGAAGAGGGCAGAAAGTCTCTGAGCCCTCGGCGCTGGAGAGTGAAGGACCACCAACGAGACTCGCCCTGAGAAGGGAGTGTGTGGGAAGAGGCAGCATCGGATGGTCTGGAGCTGGACTGAAAATTGTCCAGAGTGGGAGAGAGTCTGGTGGTTGGAGACGGTGGTTCGTCGCGAGCCCAGGCTAGATAAGGATCAGCGGAGGGATGGAAAACATACGGAAAACATACGGGGCGATGTAACGACTTTGACGGGGAGCGGCGACGGCCGCTTTGCAATGCTCTCATTGAGAGACGAGCGCGACATACTCAGCCATCGATTTATTTGTTATTTATCCATCCTAGTCTCTTCCCACAACCACACACATGGACATCCCCTCCCTCTCCCAAGGCCCCGTCGGCTCTCGCTTCGTCTCCCAGGACGAGATAGACCTTGCAAAGCAGCGCAGGGAAGACCAGTGGAAAGCTGCCTATGCCAGACTCGGCCAGGAGCCTCCTCCCCGGCTCCAGTATGAAGATGCCTATGATGGTCGCAGTCTTGCGGAAGTAGGTTCTCCATCTCTCATCCTTCTCTCGTGTTCACGCCCCTTCCTGGTCTTTCACGTTTCTAGAAACTCGCTGCGAATAGGGTATGTGCTCCCTTCTGCGTCGCTAGATTGATCTGATCCTTGCATTAGATAGCAAAGCAGGAGGAATGGGAAGAGAAGAACAAACTAGGTCCTTTTTCCTCGCTTACCCCTCACTTGAGTTCTGACGGACAATATTTCATAGCGAATCAATTTCGTGCACTAGAGGAGGACGAGATCCAGTTCCTCGACTCCATCAGACAACGCCAAGAAGCAGAGGAGCGCCAGCGCAAGCAAGAAGACGGTGAAGAGCTCAAGCAATTCAAGCAGTACGATTCACCTTTGTCTGCGCTCACACCGACTCACCCATCTTCTAGAGCTGTTGCTGCTCGCGCAAGTAGCCTGAACAGTCCACCACCAATCCCAGGTTCCGCGAAAACCTCAAAACCAAAAGTTGCACCTCAACCTCCCAGAGCAACCGCCAATAAGAAATCTCTCAAAGGCGTTGTCGTCAAGAAAAAGACTAAATTGACACCTTTATCTGATGAAACCTCTAACAAATCTGTCATTCACAGTCGTGACTCTCCTTCAGAGGATCTCAATCCTACACCAGATACAAAACGTCGTAAATTATCTGACGTAGATTCATAGTATTCGTCCAATGCATGAGGTGTATTCTGCTCTGATACCATATTCGCGTATTGTATTACAAAATCTTCCAGCTCTCGAACAAGTGGTAATTCATGCATCTTATCCCACTCTTCTGCTGGATGTCGGTGTTGGTGTCCACCGCACACGGTCAAGGTCTCTTTCCCGTCCAGATCCGGCGGTTTCTGTCCTCTTCGGAAATGCAGCACTCGATGTGCTGCGCTCCAACAGCCTTCTGGCGGCAGGTGTCAGACTTCCTGCAGCTTCTGCGCGCCTGGGTGTCCACGAAGGCGGTCCCATATTTCCTTTCGATTTCCCCCCTCGGAAAACACCCGGCGTTTGCAGTCCCGTCATTTCCGCTTTTGCTCTCAGGTTCTTTGAGGCTGAGTTTGCTAGCCTGCGTGAAAGAGCCTCGCGTGACGACATTTCACGTATATGAAATGGCGTCCTAGGTTCTGCCACATCCACATCCTCCGACCGAGATAAGATTCTGGGCGTTGCATTAAGGGTACCCCATGTCATTAACTGTTTCACAGCCTCTGAACCTAATTGTTCCGGTGTAGGATTCGGTAGATTGGGTACCAATGCACCAAAATCACTGAGACTCGGTGATTTTGGTCGATCTGTGGAGTGTTTCTAAGGTTTCGACTTTGAAACGAGCAGGTCGATGACGTACAGGGCGTGCCACTGATCGCTGCGTCTATCCTGCTACGCGTCGGACTTGGAGGTTCAGATAGTCCAGATGAAGTTGTCTTATGCTCCTGCTCCACAAGTCGTGTATTTCCATGAGAGATCATCTTTAATTCCTGCTTCTTGTCAGCAGTACTCATAACTTGAGGTGGCGGATGGTAAGGCGAAACGTCAGCATCAGGTGAGAACATCAACGAGTTCCTTGTCTTTTTCATAAATCAGCGTTTCGGCTACCGTGAGTTAAAAGATGAATTTTTGTATACCCTGAATTTCCAGCCATCGACACCTGCTGCTCTCTGATCCTTCCTGGGTGCCATGACGGCCTCCGTTGCCTCCTCAACGCTTGTCGCTTTCACCACTACAGCCAATTCTCTATCCTTTTCAACTTGCTCGTCCTTCTCTTTTGGCTCTGCAGCAGCCGTGATCAACCCTACAGGTGTTGGAGCCTCGATCCTAAATTTCTCCCGTACTCCGGGGATAATACCACCAGCAGGTTCAATCAGCATCCTTTCTCTCGCTTCAATCATCCTCTCCCTCTGCGCTTCTACTCTCTTTTGAGCCTCCCAAGCCCACGTATAATTCTCCTTCCTCTTCGTGTTTTCTTGGTCTAGGATCTGAGTGAAACTAGAGTTATCCTCGGAAGTATACCGTGTTTGGAATTCATCCAGGGACAAAGAGGTGTCATAGCGTGGCCTTTTTGATACTCGCTCGACATTCTCCTCTGAATCAGCGTGGAAGGGTGTGTCACTGGGAAATGAAACGTATGGCGTCGGGCCAGGTGTCGGGACAGGTGCTCTTCTGCTAGTTGAAGGCCCCGATACTGGGGTATTGGAAACCTGATGGAGTCTCTGCACAGATGCAGCTATCGAGTCCGAATCTCGGGAACGTATGGCGTCCAGATAGTCGTTGGTGGCATCCAAGTGGACGAGAGAGGGGAAGAAATCTCTACTGATGATATCTGCAAGTGCTGCAGTATACTCATCCTCATCGAGGATGATTTGCTTGTTGAGGGACCGCTCGAGTTTCAGGTTTGAGTTGTCATTAGCCATGGGAAGGGTGTGTGTGAAAAAAGCGACCGCGGGAGTGATGTCGGCACCGATCACATGAACCAATTCAACGTACACCATTCATTATTGGGCAGTACTACACTACTACGCGAATCTATGCGGCAACGAGAAAGGGCGCATATGAATAAGTTAACAAGGTATACTGCATCAGTAGGATACCAACAAATCGTCATAAGAGTCATTACGAACAAACACAGGAATTATGGACAAAGGAAAGAATTTGACAGACTAATGAATGTGACTATGAGCAGATTGAATATCAATCTCTCTCGATGATGAGATGATCGAATTGGGATGCAAGAAAATAACAGAAAAAAAGACTCAAAACCGCCACATAAGCTTACTTTCATCCTGCAGCATGCACGATCAACTTCCAGGTCTCGGACTCCGTGGATCCTTGACGTCCAAGGCATCTCCTGACGAGAATTCGGACTCCATACCACTGTTAGAACCGCTCCTTCGTAGCCCAATACCTCTCGGCCGTCCTATCCGGCTTTGAGTCAACACAGAACCATTCGATGGTACTTTTGGATGAAAGTTCAGTTTGCTCGGTGACTGTGGAGGTGACTTCGTCTCATCATAACCTAAAGATCTTGGAGATCTTGGAGTGGACATGCTGAACCCAGATCGTCTAGGCAAAATTGTCGACCGGTCAATCCGGACATAATCCGAGGAATGGCGGGTCGGGCTAGAGTTCAACGGGGTTCGCTTCTGACCATTTGAATCAAAAACTGCACCTCCCGGTGGTATAGAACGTTTTGACCCCGGAGTACTAGTGAGAAGCCCACTTGTAAATGGTGGGAACAATGTAGGTGTTGTTGGACGCGAAGTGGGCGTAGGTATCGAGCTGCCTGTAGTTGTTGTACTCAGGCTGGTACCAGAGAGACGAGATGTTGGCCGGCGAATTCCAGTGTTCTTTGTACTTTGATTCAAGGTCGATGGGTCTTTGCCAAAAGTGGGTGAAGTGATCCCAACATTAGAAGATCCGGAAAGGTATGCATTTGGACTATTGGGACTAGAAACTCGCCGCCTTTCCCTCTGACGTTCTACTTCTCGGACCTTTACAGGAGATGGCGAATCTTCCATAACTAGTACCCAGCCCGATGTATCACCACGATGGCTCCCTTTCGGCCCAGGCTCGTTGCTTTGTCGAGAGTCTACGCTGCGCCGGATGCTATCGAGGCTGGTTTTTGCCGTGGTTGCCAACGAAGCGGACGAAGAGGAGGAGGAACTACCCAAAGTGTTGACGGGAGACACTGCTGAATTAGCGCGTCCTGTAATACTGCCCATTCTCAACCGCGGGACGCGAGTATGAATCTTCTGCTCTAGCACACGGACCCTTGCCCGCATTTCAGAGACCATCTGAACTCCTTTATTCTTGGGGATGGCTGAAGATGTGGAAGATGAGGAGATGGTACGGGACGTAGGCACACGAGAGTTGATAGGGGTACGAGGACTGGAGAGACTTGGTAGCGTAGTTGACCGAGGCATTGAGGAGATGGGAGATGGGAGATTTGTGGATTTTCCAGAAGCAAAACCTGCACGTTGCAGAAGCATAGACTGGCCAGATGATTTGGAGAGAGGGTTGCGCTTGGGAGTTATTGTAGCTGTCGTGGAAGTAGAAGGCGTCGATTCCATGACAGGAGACAAGTCGGACAGCTGAAGTTCTCTTGGGAGACTGGAGTGAAGCTGGTCTTCATTTGAGGAAATGGAGATGTCGGAGAATCGCTGCAAAGATGAGGATTTTGAATTCTGTCTCTCTCTGGTAGATAAAGTGGAAGTAGCAGAGGCAGCAATGGCGGACGATAGCTGTTCCCTGAGAATGGCTATTTCATCTTGGGCATCTAAGATAAGATGTTTGTCAGGCAGAAGAATTTAGGACAATGAAACAACTGACCCCTCAGTTCATCCTTGGTCCGCTGCATGTCTTCTTCCAGGCTTGCTTTCTCAAGTAATTCGTGCTCGAGAAGAATCTTCTCTTCGAGGGTCTTGGTATACTTTGCCTCCATGTCTATGAGACTCGAAGATGTAACGCGTTTGCTCCGCTCTAGATCGTCTGCTCCGAGCTCGAGATCTCTGAGAGCTGTCTTTGTGAGCTGGTGTTCCTGCCGCAGCTTGTCGAGCTCCCGTTGGAGTGAAGTGGTGGTGGTGTTATGGGTTGTCTGAAGGGACATGTACTTGCTCTGTTGAGCGGCAGGGTGAATATTGCAGACAACAGGGTTGGGAAACGGCGCACCTTCCATTCGTCGCGTTCCGAGTCAGTCTTTGCGGCCCTCTCCCTGAGCTCCTTTTCCAGCTTGGCTGATCTTTCCAAGTCAGCCTCCATTTCAGCCTCGAGCTCCCTGCTGGTGGCCTGGAAGTCCTCCAGCTCCTCTCGAGTGAGGGCAAGGATATCGACGACCTGAGGAGCTTGAGCCAAGTGATGAGCAAAGGAAGAGGAGACGCACTTCGTGATACTTTGCCCGCCAGTCCGTGTGCGCAGACGGGTAGCTGTTGGACGGATTGTGAGTGTAATAAGGGGAGGAGCGAAGAGACATACTCATCCTGAGACCGATGCCAGTCCCTGGGGAGGGCATCTGGGGAGAGGACGGCGGTCATAGGAGAGGAGGCGTGTTATTCCTTATTTGGACTGCTAGAGTAGAATTCACAGATACTACCAGATATGCTAGAGTAGATACTAGAGTACCAGATACTAGATACTAGAGTAGATACTAGAGTACCAGATACTAGAGTACTAGATTCACAAGCCCTCTGGCTTTGCGCACTTGCGTTTCTCCAGCTTGCCCGTCTTTGCGCAGCGCATTTCCTGCCAAGACACAGGCTCCAGGGTTGAGCCTGTCCACAGCATGAGTTGGGTCATATCCAGGGAGCATCGCCTTCCTACCTGCCTCACTGGTCGCAAATATCACCCCGAGGTCGTTGCGTGCCGTGGTCACAAAGTAGCTCCGGGCATCTCCAAGAGATATCTGAAATTTGTCTGCACAGATGCCACTGCAGAGCAGACACACGCACTACAAGACCGCGAACAACATCGCCGCCCCGAAAACAGTCTCCAATTTTCACCCGGTCCTTTTCAGTCGCCCGCACGTCCTGTGTGCGAATTACACCCACAAACTCTTCGCCCGCAGGCAGCGGAACTCCATCGACCACACCAATCGATACGAGCGCCTGGACAGGGGACAGGCGAGTGACTGTGCCGAGCACCACAGACCCTGGAGACGGTGCATGGGGGCGAGTGCGGGGCACGGAGACTGTCTGGGCAAGGTTACACACAGGAAGTGGTAGAGACGAAAAGACAAACAGAGCCTTGGAGCTGGGGAACGCCCATGATGCTGGAGCGCAGCTGGCTGTCCCTCGAGTATGTGCCAGGGCCGGGCTGGAGAGCTGGCCCGCGAGGAATGGGCTGGCCGGGCAGAACAGACATGGATTTGTGTCTGTTTGTGTCTCTTCTGCTCTGACCATGGCAGCTCTCGCCCGCTCCTTCGCTCGTCGTGCGTCCTTGTCCGCTCTCCTATCCAGAGCTGCTCACATCGTCCACAGGCTTCCATCTGTCGGCCCGCCGCAGCGCTCTCACCCCCTTCAACATGCCCGCTATGAGCCCGACAATGACCGAGGGCGGCATTGCGTCCTGGAAGAAGAAAGAAGGCGAGTCCTTCTCCTCAGGTGATGTTCTTCTGGAAATTGTCTGTCCAAATACCCATGTCCAATTTCCCAATCCCAACTCACCGCCGAGCAGGAGACCGACAAGGCAACAATCGACGTCGAGGCCCAGGAAGATGGCATCCTCGCCAAAATCATCGCGAGTCCTTTTTTTTATACCTTCATCTTCATCGTCTCAACTTGTCACAGGTCCCCGAGGGCTCCAAGGGCATCCAGGTTGGCTCAGTCATTGCAGTCGTCGGAGAGGATGGCGACGATTTCTCGGGTGCGGCCGCTTTCGCAGAACAAGCATCAAAGCAGGTGCCTCCAAAGCAAGAAAAGGTTCCCGAACAAAAGCCTGCTACCCCTCCTCCTCCGGCTTCCCAGTCCAAACCTGCTCCGGAGTCGACGCCAGAACTGCCTGTTGGCGATCGCATCTTTGCTAGTCCAGTTGCGAAGAAAATCGCCCTTGAGCGCGGTATTCCTCTCGCTCAACTCAAAGGGACAGGTCCTAATGGCCGCATCATCCGCGCCGACGTCGAATCCTTCAACCCTGCCACTCTCCGGCCTTCTGCTGTCACCGAATCCACCCAGGACTATGTTGACATCCCCCTTTCAAATATGCGACGTACTATCGGCGCTCGCCTAACACAGTCCAAGCAGGAACTCCCTCACTATTACCTTACTATTGAAATTAATATGGATAAGACACTGAAACTCAGACAAGTTTTCAACAAGGCTTTAACAGACAAGGACAAAACTTCTAAACTCAGTGTCAACGACTTCATCCTTAAAGCTGCTTCCTGTGCCCTCTCTGACGTCCCCGAGGCAAATTCAGCGTGGCTCGGTGAGGTTATCAGGCAGTGAGTCCAACCCGTTCTCAGACTGTAAATCCTCATCTCACGCTGTACAGATACAAAAAAGCCGACATTTCTGTGGCCGTCGCAACGCCCTCTGGTCTCATTACACCTATTGTGAAAGACGTGGGTTCCAAAGGCCTTGCTACAATTTCGGCCGAAACCAAGGCCCTCGCTAAGAAAGCTCGTGATGGCAAGCTGTCACCATCTGAGTACCAGGTGGATATCTCGCTGAATAGTCATATGTCTGGCGTCCTGATATATCTGTTCCTTTCCAGGGCGGTACTTTCACCATCTCCAACCTCGGAATGTATGACATAAAGCACTTCACTGCCATCATAAACCCTCCTCAGTCATGCATTCTTGCCATTGGTTCAACGCAAGCTACCCTGGTACCCGCTCCTGAGGAGGAACGGGGCTTCAAGACAGTACAAGTCATGAAGGCCACATTAAGCTCAGATCACCGCGTTGTGGATGGTGCCGTTGGTGCTCAATGGTTGGCCGCCTTCAAGGGCTATCTGGAAAATCCTCTCACCTTCATGCTTTGAAGTGACCTTTTTGTTTAGAGTTTTGTGTCAGGACGCTGGGATACCTTTTGATTAGACCCTAATGCATAGTTGAACTCCACTTGAGGCACATTTGATGATGTAGACATATGTTATGCTCCTCCTCGTCATGTGATACTTTGGTTTTGAACGTTCAACGCGTGCCCCAACTCTTGTTCACTGTTCACACCCTTGACTACGGTGGCTTGGGCATGGAGGACGAGTTTTTCGCGTCCGTCCTCAGGAAATGGGCCGAGTCATCTCAACAAGTGGTTGACCTCAAGAAGCGTCTCTCTGAGGTCGAACAGGAGGTGAGGCAGTATAGACAAATGTCGGATTGTTTGGTTTATCATCTTCCTCAGCGAAACAACTATCAGCACCAAATGAGCCGACTGAAATCCCAGGCTCAGAACAAAGACCTTGTCAGGCGTCATTCACCTATTTCAATAAGATGCGACAATGGTGGGAATCTAGACCTTGACGAAACAAGCCATAAGTTGGAGGAAGCTCGGATTAATTATCAGCGGCAATTAAAAGAGGTGCGCACAAGTCCGACCATTCTCCAGGCAATGTTGAATACTCATCTGACGTTGTCCAGTTGGTTGACGTGCGAAATAGTGAACAAATCTTAAAACGAGAGGTTGAAGAGCTCAAGAAACAACGGATGGAACTACAGTCCCAGGTCCAAGTACGGACTACTCAAGTGAATTTAGAGCTAGCACAGCTTCAATCGGAGAAAGAAACTATGACGGATACGGTGGGTTCTGATCAACCGTTCGTTAATCATGTAATCCAAAGTTTCAAACAGATATCCGATCTCAGAACGAGACTACAACAAGCTGAACAAACCAATGCCGAAATCCAAACAAAGGCTGTAAGTTTATCACTCTAGAAGCCTCTCAAGCATTCCTACCAGTTTATCCTATGAAGGCAGAAATGCATAGCATGGGCGCCCAACAGGTTGTGAAGCTTCAGGAAAAAATGGTCTCGCTAGAATTCGAGGCAAGTGATAATTCTGAGGTATCATGGTGCTAACATTGAGACTCCTCTAGATCCGAGAACTGCAAAGCCTCACGCAAGATCTTGAATCTGTAAATGAAGGCCTACGAGTAGATCTGGCAGCTACTCAGGAATACCTTCAGAAGGCCAGAGATAGCAATGCAGGTCTCCGGAGGACTATTGATAAGCTGTCTCTTATTGTAAAGCTTCCATGAAATGACTAGGTCATAGTTTAGCTAACATTTTAGATCCAGGCACGAAATGTTAAAGGAGTTTTCCAAGGCGTGTCCCCAATTCAAGGTTCCAGCACACGAGTTTCAGACGGAATTCCGAAATCACCATTGACCGAGGTCGAAAATGTGAAACAAGAGCCCAAGGTTGATGTTGACATCAACTTATCTTTCAACGATGTAACGATTGTCGCTGAACTAGACAATGGACTATCGGTATCCATGTCATCTCGTCGAAAAGAAGCTCTGGCGTCATTACCTATCATCATCCCCAATATCAACATCAATGACGAAGATAACAAGTTTACTCGTAGCTTTACGAGTGCCGCAATCGGAGGTAGCATTCAGTGTATGATTGTTCGGTATGTCAAATATCAATACTTGAAAACTGGAAAGACACTGATTGACTGATGGAGAAGAGTATCATCTAGCAGAACAGACCTTGCGAGGGGTCGGAACATTGAAGAGTATCTATGCCCGAGGTTAGATCACAACCCCTGGTGTCCCTCTATCCCTGGGCAACACGGCTATATGTTCGTTGGCCTAGGCCGGGACAAAAATACATACACGATTCCAAAATTGTGCAACCTGTTTGTTGGAATTCCCAAGTGCGGAAACAAAGGTGAACGATACTTCAGGTACCTTGGGGTGTACAGAGTCAGTCGTGTGGAGTCGTTGAATGTTTCAGAATGGGAAGCCCTTGGACAGGGGGTACGTTCTACTCCTTGATTTGAAAAAAGGTTGCATTTGGTTTGACTGGCGGTATCTCAAATAGATCAAGCAGAATTATGTTCAGATCACGAAAAACAAGACCAGAGACCCACGACCGAAAGAAGATATTCTAGTAGCTTACGACTCTGGAGAACTCTCTATCCCTTGTGTCAAACTTGAGTGTGTGGAGTTTGACGATGAACTGTATGCAGGGCTTCTCGCATTCCGCGCCAAGCATGGCACTACCCAGCACAGTCGAAATACCAAACGAAACCGCGATGATGACAATGAAGGTAACCCCCATTCGCAACAGACCAAACGGAGTGCTGGCAACCGATTGTTGCAAAACTGATTCCACATTAACATACCCTGGCTTTCAACGTTTTGTTCTACGCCTGCTCTCATGATTTCTTTTTTTTTGCTCATACTTCATATCCATTCATTTAGCAAGTTAATTTATCTTTATCTCTCGCGTGGTTTCCGTTCGACTTTGAACCACGCTCTATTGTTATTATTTGGGTATCCCAGGTCCCCCCAGACAATTGATATGGTGCACGAGGATTACATTGCTAGCTTTATGCAACGAGAACAATGGTCCACATTATCACTACATTATCACTACATTTTATAGTATCGAGGACGAATACATGACACTTCAGGAGTTTAAACAATCCGAGTCTGGATGAGTCATTCTTTTCAATTCAATTGAAAGGGGAAAATGATGATGATGACCAAGCTCGCAGATCAAGATGATCTGATCAAGGGTGCACTCTGAAGATCAAGCACAATTTTCTTCCCATCATGCCAGGTAAACTCAAGAAACACACACCACTTAAGAATCCGGGTTGGCTTACACCGTCTATCAAGTAAATTTAGTAGTCTTATATTCCTTCTCACTCAGAACGCCCTTACCTTGCTCTCGGGCTTGAAGGTTCGGCGAACAAGCTCGGTGCAGGTGTGATCAAACATTCCGAGACTGGTGCAGCATCTGTGCTTTCAAATGTTCGACATACATATATTACACCTCCAGGAGAAGGATTTCAGCCCCGCGATACGGCTCTTCACCATCGTGAATGGGCGCTTCGAGTTATCACTGATTCCTTGGAGAAGGCTGGCGTATCTATTCACGACGTCGATTGCATCTGCTTCACTCGAGGCGAGAATTTTGTAGAATAGTGTAATCTTGTGTTGCTCACTGTGCTTGAACACAGGCCCTGGAATGGGTGCACCTTTACAATCTGTCGCACTGGTGGCTCGCACACTGTCGTTGTTGTACAACAAACCCTTGGTTGGTGTCAACCATTGTGTTGGGCGTGAGTCACGGTTCTAGCAAGCAGTCACATCGCCCCCTTGATGACCCAACAGACATCGAGATGGGCCGTGAAATTACTGGAGCAAGCAATCCCATTGTCCTATACGTCTCCGGCGGCAACACCCAGGTGATTGCATACTCTCGGCAGTGTTACCGTATCTTTGGCGAGACCTTGGATATTGCGGTCGGCAACTGTCTAGATCGTTTCGCCAGAGTCATCAATCTTAGTAATGATCCCAGCCCCGGCTACAATATAGAGCAAACAAGCAAGGAGTAAGTGCATTCTTAATTGTCCCGAATTTACACTGACGAACCTCATTGAGAGGGACGCGACTGGTCCATTTGCCTTACACAACAAAAGGAATGGATGTCAGTCTGTCTGGAATCCTGACATCTGTAGAGGCTTATACGCTGGATAAAAGATTCCGTCCCGATGGTCAGCCACGGGATGAGAATGACATTGACATCATCACCCCTGCTGATCTATGTTTCTCTTTGCAAGAAACGGTTTTTGCAATGCTGGTCGAGATCACAGAACGGGCAATGGCTCACATTGGAAGCAAGGAGGTTTTGATTGTCGGGGGCGTTGGCTGTGAGAGCAACTGTTGATTCATCTCGAGTACGATCCAACTATGGCTTTGAACAGGCAACGAAAGACTACAGGAAATGATGGGAATCATGGCTCAAGAGAGAGGTGGTCAGGTGTTCGCGACAGACGAGAGGCGCGTGTTTTCTAGCCGAGTTGTTGTTTATAAATGAATGAGCGATAGGTTTTGCATCGATAACGGAATTATGATTGCCCAAGCTGGCCTCCTAGCGTATAGAATGGGTCAAACAACCCCTCTCGCGAAGACTAGTTGTACCCAAAGGTGAGATAAATTTGGTCCTTTCGACATCAATCTTTGTCATACCATTAGTAGGTTCCGAACCGATCAAGTACATGTTGCATGGAGAGCATGAGACAGTAGAATGCAAACCTTCCATAACGCTTGGGAGTGACATTCGTCTGAGAACCGAGGTACAGGACGTTGAGCAGGCAGCATGTTGATCGACACGGTTTTGGAAAAAAGGTTCATTGCATATATTGTATAGTATGTACACATAGGCCGTCTCTCCTACAGCTGTTTATGAGTTCATGCAGAATTGTCTACGTATTTCTGAATGAGTTGTGAGCCCTCGGCGGTCAAAGAACCCAATTCATGGGAAACTTCATCAAACACATTCCACCACCATTCATGCAGAATACCAAAATGCAATGCGTTTACATCCGGATTTTTCCTGGACGTCCATGGTTTATCGGAGAGGATGTAATGGACGCACCGCACTTTCTCATCATCCCATACGTCTGGGTGGACAGTTCGAAGCATTCTCAGCGCGTTATATTCCCATGATATAGGCTTCCACTTCCCTGCATAAACTTCGGAAAGTAGGTCCTGGTCCGGAAAAACGTAATCTGTAAGATCGCGCCCGGACGAGAAAAACTTGAAGAGTTTATTGGCCTGTTCCACGGAAGGAGTGAGAACGACTAATCCGGAATTGAGTAGGCTGTGTGCGCGAGGCGCATTAGGGACTCTTTTATCTAATGTGGTGTTGATCTGGACATAGGAAGAGTATGCACAATTTTCGGGTGTCCTGTTGTTGAAACAGCTTGAGCTGACAACACCTGAGGCCATAGATATCTGTCTCGCGTACCAATCTACCGGATAATGTTTGAACTTGCGGGGATTGCAAGCACAAACGTAAGTGGCAGCAATTTGGTCCTCAGCCAGGTCGAGGTCGAAAAGGTCATCCATATTGCGCCTGATCAACATGTCACAATCCAGTAAAACAATGCGCTAGAAAGATACTAATAAGAGGAGAGAGTCTTAGTCAGTCAGTCAATTCCTCTGACCCGAAACTCAAACAACTCAAACGCCCTGCTCGCGAAGTCAGGTCTCCACCACACAAGAGTGGGTCTTAGTTTATACTGACCTCAGTTTCGTCCATGTATCGACGAATCGATCCTCGCAGAGTTGCTCTCCGGAGGCAGATAGAGGATAAAGTGATTGAATCTCCCTCAAAATTATGCCGCTCTTTGTCAGGACATCTCTGGCATCCTGGGAAATTGAGGGGGTGACCATCACTACAAGTGGATAGCGAGAAGCTGTGGAACGCAAGCTATAGTAAAGGACCAAAACTCCAGGTAGATATGATATTGTCGTGATCAATGTAACGTATGCGCAAGGGGCGTCCTTATCCATGAAGAAAGTGAGGAGGATACGATGTCACTTAGCAGGTCTCATTTCACTTCCTGAAGCATCTCACACGTGGGACAAACAAATGATTAACAAATGATCAACAAATGATTGTGCCGGATGATCAAATTACCTAATTATTTTTATTTTTAGGTAATCAGATCATTGGCTGAGGATCTTGGCTGCACTTTCAGACATTCTTGTTCTCATCTGGCCATCAATCTTCATTCAGTAATACTTGAAAATCATTCTTGTGTCTACAACAATCACTGTATACAGTAGCTTCCAAAACTGACCAAATGCTTAGTGTTTTCGGATTAATCATCTGAAAGTTTGAATCCTAAAGTTTTGAAATTCATATAAAAATTCTTAAACGTTTTGGAAGCTACTGTAAATAATCTCTAGTAAAGCTCTTATTAATTAGTGACTCAGCAGCTTACATAACTCATACTATTCTGCAAATGTATAAAAGAGAGGCATTCTCTTATTAGAATGCTACCCAGGTATTTTGTACCAAAGGTTCCTCTATCAACTTACATAATCTTGCTTTATTATTTCCATACTAGAAAATAACCTACCAAATATCAATCAAGAATATATCTTGTGAGTATGTAGCAAGTTGCTTAGCTACTGCTACTATGCTGCCATAGCAGTCACACTTCTATGAATATGTCTTCATACCAAGCTTTTGGTGACAGATAAACTCTAGGTGTACAGGCCTATGCTGGAGAAATAGGAAGGGAAGCCACTATGAAAGTAATAATTCACTTTCACCTGCACCCCTTGAATCTCAAGCACCAGAGACTCAAGCTTGATAATTACCCGTGCAGCACAAATTCCTTACCATGACATTATACAGTTAGTCAGAACTCATGTATTCCTGCAAACCCCTTCAATACAAACATATGCTGACTTCAAACTCGTGACCGATAACAAATTGCGTACATTATATAATGACGTCGAATTTCGCTGTACCAGGAGAAGATTTTTGATTTTTAGCCTTCGAGTGCCGGAGTTTGAACTAGATACAATCATGGGCGCCCACGATGCGCCAAGTGCTGTCGATTGGTTATCTCATCAATTATCAGAAAACTGACGGAAATTTGCTAGACATCATCGTACATCGATATGATTCTCGAGATCCATCAGCCATAATTTCTGATCATCATTCTGCTACCGCAAGTCTCGCCAACCACCGTCTTCGAAAGGAAATTGTACGCGACTTCTTCCGATCAGATCTGACGTCTGATCATTTAAAATGAATAGCTATTCCCTTAAACGGTTGACTGACAAGGACTACTGGTGTTCCATGTGGTTTCATTGCCAGAGTTATAAATGCGCCATCAGAATCCAGATACCTACAATAGTTCGGAACAGACTCTAGGAGGGCTCGAAAGAACACAACAGTGCCCAAGTTGAGAATGAGCACCGCAATCGACACGTGATGTATGTACGTGAAAGAAATGGAGTCGTTTCCATCATGAGCGCGTGTGGACGTAATATAGGAACCATACCGGCAATAAAAGGCAAGTAAATCAAAATGTCCATTTTAGGCGATTATGCACTTTTTTCGCTTCCCATTGTCTTTGTCTTTGTTAGGTGGAGGGGGGTTTACTTCAAGACAGACTGTTAGTGACGTATTTCTGAGGTTAATGCTCAATCTTACAGACAGCCCTGATTGCCTCATCGAAAACTGTCTTGAGCCCTTTCTGAGTGAGTGCAGAACACTCAAGATACTTCACGGCCCCAATGTCACGGCCCATGGCAACGCCTTGCGAGTATGTGATGGGTGACATACGCCTGAAACGTGTCAGCAGGCTTGTCAAATTTGGGCAGGTTTGTTGACACTTACCGGTCTCTTAGCTTCTCAATTGTCTGCTGGTCTTCACGAAGATCAAGCTTGGTGCCTACAAGCACGATTTGGGTAGATGGGGCATGATGTGTGATCTCAGGATACCACTGAAGCGCTTTAGTAGGTATACAAATTCAAAGTAGGATACAGACTTACTTTTGTCTTAACGTTCTCATAGCTCGGGGGACTGACAAGGGAGAAACAGATCAAGAAAACGTCCGTCTGGGGGTATGACAACGGTCGGAGGCGATCATAATCTTCTTGGCCAGCAGTATCCCATAAACCTAAAGATATGGTCTTTCCATCGACCATGACCGTCGCCGAGTAATTGTCAAAAACTGGTTTTTGGGTTCAAAATGAGCTCAAATTCTTCTTTGCTCGGCTTACCAGTCGGAATATACTCTCCCTAATCATAGAAATTAGCTTGATGGTCAAAATGAAAGCAGAAGCACACACCGGGAAAGCATTGGTAGTATATGAGATCAGCAAACAAGTCTAAACTACTCAATACCTGTCCACTGTAATCAGCGCTAAGGGAAAACCAACCTTTCCTACAGCACCATCTCCTACCACAACACCTGACAAGGCGGGTATAAATTAACCCAAGCTTTTATCAGAGCGCACATACATTTGATAGCTTGCATGTTAGCCCTGTTTTGAAAGATTTGCACGAGAAATGGAGGTACTAGTTCAAAATATCGTTCTTAGCAATGAGATGACGATGAAGCATGGCATTTCAGTAAGCTACCTGGAGGAATGAAACAGAACGAGAATTTACCTGTGTCTTTCTTGCTAAAATGGATAGAGCTGAGGAAAGGGATGATGTGTTTTGGGTAGGATAGAGATAGTAGAGCTGTGTCTGGATATGGCGCTGGCAGTTATTTTTCTCACGCATGCTCTCCTGCACGTCGCACTCTTTCTTTAACCTTCCCACGCGCAACACCACGCGCATCATGTCGAAGTAGAGCTATGAATACATGTACAGGTACACAAGTTTGTTTCAACATTTGACTGAGTCGACTGATACCGTAAATTAACGAGTCAACTCTTGAAAACAAATATCAACTAAAACACAATTGGTCATGGATGTGATCACAAACCTTCAGTTGTGGAGTAAAAAATTACCAGAAAGTAGAACTTCAAGATAGGTAAGCAAATGCGTTAACAATAAATAGTCCAAAAATGTCTAATCTCTGAACGAAAGCCTCCTCTTCTTTGACGGGGGCTCAGAGGGTGACTGCTGGGGGTCACGTTTACGTATTAAGTCGTCAGAGTACTTGTTGAGATCTTCCGTATCGCCAAAGCTAGAAGAAGAGTCGGCATAGATGTTGTCGCCCTCATCGTCAGACGTAACCTTACGAGCAAGATCAAAAGGCTCGAGAAGACCAATGCCTAGACCCTTCGTCTCCGCAGAATTACGGATGCGGAGGACTGGACTCTCAGCTTCAAGTGCACGTTTGACTGGACTTGGGCGCTCAGCTCCACCGGACGAAAAGATTGAGTGGAATGGATCATTCAGTTGACCGGACAGCAAGGAGCTCCCCGAGAACCAGTCATCAGCCAACTCAGATGTCAACCGCTTCTTTGATCGATCAAGATCTCTACTGAGAGGTGACCCCTCGATTCGATGTCGAAGGCGAGTGAATTCAGGTCGGTTCGCAAGAGGTGAGCTTCCAATCCGGCTTTTACTGAAGCGTGCATGATTACTGGAACTAAGTGCTGGTCTCATGCTGCTGAGGGGTGTTTCTGGTCGAATAAAGCGGGAAGTGGACGAGGTAGATGATGAGGAGTAAATAAGTGGACTACTTCCAAGAATAGGAGAGCCCTTCACCAACGGACTGGCGGCGTTGCGGACGAGCATACTCAAAGATAACTCGCGAGTTTGTGAGTGTAGTGGATGGCTTGGACTTGGAAAACGCCATGGCTGGTCTGAGGGTAGTGGGGGAGGGGAATGACGGAATGACGGCGTCAATAATGGGTCATAAGGGGATGGCGGAACGAGAGGAACGGATATTGGAGGCGTTGGGGGAATTTTCTCAGTTGAGAAGTTACCTGCATCAGAAGATGAATGTGGTGTGAGAGGAGGGGTCATGGCAGGACCAGTAGAGGGCTGTCGATTGCAGAGTGGTACACGAGAAATCTTATATTTGGCTGGTTCCTCATTGTCTACTGATGGCGGCGTCGAGATAGAAGAACGAAATTTAGATTTTTGTGCCGCATTTTGTGGTACAGTGCCTGGGGTGATTTCGAATTTGAGGTTAACAAGAGTATCATGCCCGTCTTCACGGCCCCTGCTCGAGGCTTGTCTATTTTCCTCTGTAACGAAATCGTCATTCTTATTTAACTAGAAGAACAAAAGTGACTCACTGTTTGAGGATCTCCCCCGAGGGCGATCAGAGCCATCTCGGCGATTAGCCATTGCAATTTTATGTTTCTCGAATACATGCCGTCGCCACATACTCTTGGCGTTTACACCTGCATACTGGCGTCTACAGAACGTGCAGCGCAGGCGAGGTTCCTCTCCCTTGATCCATCCTTCAGCACCTTTTCCCTTGAGATCCTTTTTCTTGGCGGGACACCAACCTCTAGGCGGCTCGAGAATGGGAGGATAGGCAATAGCATGTGAGTTTGCGTTATTATCATGAATGAAGTCTTTTGGATCGAGGAACCACTCTGAATTGTCAGTCAGAACCTGAAAAGTAAGTCCATCGGGATGGTGATCTGAGTTTGGGAAGGTAGTGAAGGGAGGGTGGATAAATATGACATTCGGATCGGAGGGATGAGGATCCATGCCCGCGGGGACGACAAGAGCATCATGATACCGGCTTTGATTGCGGGAGTACTGAAAAGGTTTGATACGGCTGTCGGAGAGGTGTGAGTGAGGTGTGTAAGGACGAGGCTGAAATGAGGAAGCGGCAGGAGCAAAAAAATCATAGTCAGACAAGGTGTTGGCATGTCGCTTGAGGGATTCGATCGCGCTTGGTTCAGGAGAAGGAGAAAGAGAAAGAGATGGTGCTGAGGACGTCTTGGCAGGAGGCGCAGAACTCGCAGCTCCCGTCATGATAGAAGATTGCTAGGGAATCGCTGGTGGTTGGGTTAGTGAAACGCGCTATAGATTGAGTTTGATTGATGCTAAAACAAAAATGGAGAGAGGAAGGGAGGTCTGGGGTGCCACGTCGAGACGGGGGAATCAAAGTGTTATTGGGGAATCGGGACGAGTGCTATATTGTGTCTTGTTTACCTCGAGGTGTCTAGTTGACACGCCACGACGCGTTCATCACATGACAGATTGACTCATATTTTCAACAAATGTATATGAACTACAAGGCGAGAGATACATAACTGTAAACAAGTTGATCGCAAATCCACTAGAAGCAAGACAAAGACACACCCCGCAATCATAAGTATGCCCCCAATAGGGGTGACAGGACCAAGAACCTTGAACCTGCATCCACGTTAGTCCAGGCCGGCTAAACTCACATCCAACTTGCCGTTCCCGGGCCAACACCATGGCTATGATACTGGATGAGAAGATAGCTCCACCTGCAGCGATAGCAGGTGCAGCAAACCTGTGCACCGAGAAGCGAGGGTGAAGAGATACCAACAGAAGGCCTAGGCCGTTATAGATCTACCGACACCCATGAGCATTGCGAATACGAGTAGGATGGATTTCTCACCGCGAAGGATGTTGCAGTATCCCATGCATGCAGATTATCCTGAGTAATATCGGGTCTGCGGCGCAATCCGTGTGCTTTGTATTGCTTTAGACAATGTCTTAGATCCGATTTCAAAGACTCACTTCCCAATGCACCTGCCATCATACCAACTGTAACTGTCCGTAGCTGAGAGCAATAATTATGATCATTATGAGAGAACCTCACCAAAGAGTGCACCTGTTTTCCATGTCCAGTTGGAGCGAAGAGCCCATGTATGAGAAATGAGAGGTGTTGTCATTCTGTCCGAGGGATCGAATGTTAAGAATGAGAAACACAGCACGAGACCTGAGGACAAAGCTTCAAAGGTGTGGGAAACCGAAAGATGTTAGCTGGATAGGAATCAAAACCAAGTCTGCGTCTCTGAGGCCAGGGCCTTGGACAACTTCATCCTCCCTCTATTCTACTCCACCCTTTGTGTTCTCCACTAGCCACCTTCCCCAGGGTAGCATTTTCATTATGTAACTCTCCTGTCCAACTCGGCATCCTGATCTACTCTCTATAGAAACCATTATAGGATCATTAACACAAATTTGCCCCTTGTCTTCTAACCTTGAAAGAGCCCAACTTCCAGATAAGGGAGCCTGAATATTATATGTCACTCCACAGCGATGCAACATGATGATGTGAGGTTATTGGAGGTTGGGTACTGTTCAGGTACTCTCTTTCAAGTATGAGAACATACCCCCATTATTACCATTTCTGACATAGTTATTAGTTGTAATTTATCAGGTGATTTGGCTTGGTATGTAAATAACTTGGCTAGTCTCATTCTTCTGCCTTTGCATTTATGTATTTAGTTCAAAGCTACCAGATCCACTGTTGATAACAATGAACGCATGGCCATAAATAGTTTCATTGTCCAGCATAATGATAAGAAGTGCACAAAGAATCACAACCTGCTTTTATGACATTCGGAAAAGATTTTGAAGAAAATGCCAGGATACCACAAACCAAAACAATATCAACAAAATCAGATTGACAAAATGTGACATTCAGATCCTCTTCTTGTCCTTTAACCACCACCATCCCCCTCTGGATTATCTCCTCCCTGGGGGGTATGACACCAACTATTCAGGCGACTGACAGCTGGAAGACTCGTGGAAACCACAAGGTTGAAATGTGTCAATCGAAGGAAGCTTGAGGAGTATTTTTGATTCATATTCTGCAGGGTTATTGTACACCCTTTGCCTGTTACAGATAGTAGCAGGGTTGATCTTGTAGTTTGACAGGTGACTTGACAAATCACTTGACATTGACAACATTGACATTCATAACATAAACACGACTTGTTAATCGCTATATGATGCATCATTTATCCCAAATATTGAATCTTGGCTTGTTCATTCCCACGATCCAATGAGCATTTCACAAACCCAAAGGAATAGAGTTGCCGTCTTAGGCCCCTTGGGCACATATACACATGAAGTGAGGCATTGTTCTATATTTGACAAGTTTTTCTCTAAATGGCTCGTAGGCTGCACATGAGATTTTTGGTGAATCTGTGACATATGAAGAGCTGCGAACGATTCCTGGTATGAAAGCAGATCTGCCCCGTTTCAGCGTTGCAGCTAACTGCATATTCAGATATCTTAAAAGCAATTCAGGAGACTGTGCAGATAGGGGTGGTTCCCCAAGAAAACACGATATATGGAAACGTTATTGAGACATCTGATTGTCTTCGTCATCTTAAGTGTGGTTTCGTGAAGGGAGAGGTCACTTTGCAGATTCAACATTGTCTCTTAGCGCTAAAGGGGGTCGAATTAGAAGATGTTGACACGGTGTTGAGTCACGAACAGGTGTGCTTGTTGTCGGTAGTTCTCGATAATGTTTGTGTGAGTGCTGATACCTTGCAAGGCCCTGGGGCAGTGTCAGGAGTTCTTATGTGCAAATCTACCGAATGCAACTTTCGTCCAAACCCCATCAACTGCATCTGCTGCCCAGAAACTGTTAGATAGTCCTCGGAATTGTGCTGCCATCTGCTCCAAGGTCTGCGCCAAAATTTTCGGTGAGCTTGAAATACTGCGAGAGGGAATCCAGAGCATGTCAAGTATGTTTGCCATTACATCTCCGAAGTTCGTTGAATAACGATATATCTCGATAGATAATTTTACTCGATTCTATGTCGTTGCCCGGGACCGGGAGGTACAATTCCCCGCAGAAGCCCTGCCTAGAATTGAGGGGCGTGCCTTAATTCGCTTGCGGACTTCAGAGAAACAATCACTCAAGGATGCGATTCGATGCTTTGCATCATCAGATTTGAGTATTGTACACATCGATCGCAGGCCCTCTGGTGACTTGCCATTTAGAGACGTATACTTTATAGAAGTGGCGAGTGTATCGGGGTCTATGGACTTGCTTGAACGACCTCAGGCGATCATGTTATGGTCTGCTGCAGTCACAGGTGTAATTAGGAATATGGGAGAAGTAGATCTAATTGGCTTGTGGTAGCGTTTTCACTCGTTGGGCATTGATAAACTATGCAGTCTATATGTTTGACTGCAGCAAGAGGCAATCAGCCTGAGTTTTAGTCACTATACACCTGATTAAATTTGACATGTCAACAAACCTGGGTTCAGTGGCCATTTTCATCGATCGCTTTGGTTATGTTATACGTTGCCAATAGGGAGACCACAACGATCCAGATGATATCCATCCCAATGAACTTGGGAGGACAGTGAGACGCTGTGTACAGCAGAAGACACCAAGAGCAAGGGTGAAAAGGAACATTCACCCTGCCTTTGGTTTTTCTCCGGCATTTAATCCTTGTCTCATACCACCACATGGCTCTCATCACTCCCTTTTCTCTCAAGGACATCGTCAGTCCTCAGTTCCACCAGATCTCTTTTCCCGCAGAAACGTACATCAAGTCTGAGCTAAGTATCAAATTAGACAAGGGTCCTCTACTCTCTACATAACCCTCCGTTTGCTCACATCGTTCCAGACGATCAAATCTGCAGACTCTTCCTCACCCCCGCAGGTTGTCCCCTCGGCCCTCTACACTGCCCACTACGTCACACGACACCGTCTGCCCAGAACTTCCAGCCCCCAAAACCCCTGCCCACTCATCCACGCGAACGAGAGCGCGTCTCTACCGTCTGCAAACACTGGCTTCGTGGTCTCTGCAAAAAGGGTGATGCATGTGAATTTCTTCACGAATACAACCTGAGGCGCATGCCAGAATGCTACTGGTTTGCAAAGTATGGCTACTGTTCTGCCGGTGACGAATGTCTCTACGCCCATCCCAAGGAACGAAAAATCGAGTGTCCGGACTATAACCGCGGTTTCTGCAAATTAGGTCTGTGGCTTTCATTATACTGCGGTCCTGTCCCTTTATTTCGGGTTCTCCACAAGGTCCTACGTGTCCCCGCAAGCATGTTCGTAAAGTAGCTTGTCAACTTTATATGACTGGCTTTTGCCCCCTGGGGCCCGAATGCCTACGTGGCCAGTACGTATATTTCTTTTCCCTCTTCCTTGCCCAGTCCATCCATAGCCTACTAGCCCCAAGCCCAGCCTCCCATCATCAAGTGCCTATGAACCTCCTCCCCCTCCTTCCACACGTGACCTGGGGCCACCTCCCCCAGGTTTTGCTAGATATGCCGACCTTGACAAAGCTCCAGGCCTAGCTACTGGTCCTTCTGGTCAGCTTCAGATGCCTCAGCGAAGAGACCCTAACGAAGTCACTTGTTTCAAAGTATGCTTCTTTTTGACCGCTCTTCCATCCTGTCTCTCATCTGCATTGTAGTGTGGCGAAAAGGGCCATTATGCTAATCACTGTCGTAATAGAAATGTTCCTGGAAACCGTGGCGGGACAGAAAGAGTTCGACGATATGGAGGCGATGACTGAGGGGCGCAGTAAGGCAGTCATCCATCCAAACTCTAAGGCTATGTCCTTAATGTGAAGAAGGACAATGTATCTTGATCCAGTCTTCTCTGCTCGAGTGACATATGTCTTTTCTCCAAGAAATCAGGACCAGGCTGGAAAGCAACCTATAACATAAATCCTGAATACATCACTGATCATAACACGGTGTTGTCAAGTCACCCTCTCCAGTGTCACATCATACATCATCTCGCTTGTCTCTATGTGCTCATCAAGCACGGACACAGACAATTTTTCCACCTGCATCATGAGATTGTAACTGACATTTCACAGCCTTTGTGACATGTAACTGGGTTAGAGAATTCCTGATTACATCATTCCACTGTCATTCTGGTTCCATCTCTTTTACATCACCATGGGCTGGCAGAAAACATTTACATTATCTCAAATGTCTAAGGGGTGTCATCTTGTCACAAATGAGATTGCTTCTCATATCCAAGAAGGCCTCTGCAATGTTCAGGTCTAGATCGGTTTTCTTATGTTTTTTTTTTGATGCTCAATTAGCTGGTGTTAGGTTGGCATGCTCTTCCTTTTCATGTACGTCCGGTAGTCTGTGATCAAGATATAGTTTGAGTGTTTTCTAGCCAGCACACCTCCGCTGCTTTGACTATCAATGAGAATTGTGATCCTGGTATGATAGTCACTTCTCTCTTCGAGTTCAGTGAACGCACCGTTTACTTCCAGATGTGAGAAAAGGTAAGCACTTGACTTTTCTTGTTCAAGCTGCATCCTCAGTAACACCGCTTACGTCTACCGGGCACAGATATGAATATGGCTCTCGATAATATGGTTCCAGAGTCTCTTGACTGGTGGCACACTGACGAGGGGCCTGAGTGAGTGAATACCGTTGAAAAAGCTAAATAAATTAACGACCTCGGCTGTCTAGCGACTCGTGAGACTTGATCTGGTTTTTCCCCAGAAGACTAGTTGCTCACCATTGCATCAAGTGTTTCACATACCAAAACATCTCTCGTCGGAACATCTTTGTCAATTCCCATCACCAATGGTCGAATGAATCTTGGAACCTGGCAAGGTTGGTACTGTATCCGTTACCATCGAGGCCCTTAAACATGCACATGCAGGAATTTATTTGACAGAGTTCAGGTATATGCCTCACTCCAGACGCATTGTGGCAACAATTCTGTAAGCTGTCTCTCTCTATCTCTTTTCAAAAGTTATCTCATGAGACCTTCAGATCATAAAACACTCAAGCGCTGTTCTGGAATTGTCAAAGACAGCTGTCATATGTAAAAAAATATATGGAGGAAAGCTCGATAGGTTGCAGATATTCTTGTGCGAAGTCGCTATCTTGGTTGGTTCTAAAAGTAACATATTCTCCCAGCAGCCATGGAAACGATGATAATCAAGTGTATTCTGGTTGCCTTCTACTTTGTGACCACAATATACAAATTCGAGGATATTCAAGTAAGGATATTCTAGTACTCAAATGTTGCATTCCCAGCGGAAGATGGGGTAATCTGAGTCGGCAACGTAAGCCCTGGCATATCATGATGGATATCTCGGTCAACCTACCGTGTGTGAAATCGTATACAAGTGTCGTAAATAAGGAAGGAACAGGAGACATTGTCAAATCATATATAGCCCTGTATTAACAGCCAAGTCCACCAAAAACCTTTCCCTGAGTTTGAACTTGTGGGCATGCCGAAGGCAGTTACTAAACCAGCTCTCAGGCGGAATCAGGTGGGTTATCTGTGTCTGATCTCATTGACCATCGATTATTCGAATGATATCCAGGCCTGTCGGTCATGTCGGAAGCGGAAGCTGGTGTGTTTGATGAGGTTCTGAGTCCCAAGAAATCTGACGCACCCTTGTGTAGAGGTGCGATGCCGCAAGACCACACTGTGGATCATGCGTGAGGTGAGTAGATATTCCTTGAAACCTATATCATTATTGAACAAGGATTTCTAGACAATGGAATGCGCTAGTGAATGTACCAGCACCGATTGGTTTTGCGTAAGACGCTAGCTATATTATAAGAACCACAGCCTTCACTGTCTTTGTTAGGCATCCGACAGAGCCACAATGCTTTTATGATCCGGTCGAGGGACTTATGCTCAAATCGGGAGCAGACTGTCTGGAAAAGATTCATCAACTGGAAAAGCAAGTTTGTGAGTCATTGAACAACGCATCCAATCCAACTCACTTTTTTAGTAGTACAGCTCAAGTGCCAGCTCTTTGAGAAAGAACAGACATTACGGTGTTTCATCCCGAAGAATCGGTACAAGTTACCTAGCAAGTTATTGCCTACTTCTCAGACCTTCTTGGACCCGTCCAGGCCTGTTACTAGTGCCAGTGGAATTACCCTACCTCGAGGCTCAATGACCATGATGGGTTCGATAACGTCGAATAGCTCCTTGAAACAGGTTCACAGTGATAGCAGGAGCCAAGAACTCGACAACACCTCCAATCTACTCAGAGACTTGTTTTTTTCTGGCTGGAATCCAGACCTACCTAATCCCGATACGTTGAACCATTAGTGAGTCTACCATGCGGAGATGGATTGTATTATTTCGTTCAAATCTTCGTTAGTGTCGATGTCTTCTTCCGTTGTGATCCCTGCGGCTCGAGAGTCCTTCATCGGCCGTCGTTCCTAGCGTCTATGCGCTTGTCACCTAGGGACCCGAGATTTCCTCATTCTGCTATTTTACATGCCATCGTAAGAGACGACTCAGTTAGCAAGGTGGCGTCTGTCTGATATCTGGTTCTAGTGTGCAGCAGCCTCGCGATGGTCTCCCCAAAGTTCTGTGACAATGCCTGGTGGTACCCGGCGCGATCAGTTTGCTGAATTTCATTCAAGAAAAACGCGACAATATATTGATAAGACAATGACCAGCGGAGAAGATATATTCTCTGTGATGCAGGCTTGTATTTTACTGTCATGGTACTTTTACCAGGAAGGTCGATGGATCGAAGTGTGGATATTCGCAGGGTTTCAGACGCGTGTAGCAATTCCTTTGCGCTTAAATTATCCCGGAACGTACTTCGTTCATGGAAATAACTCACAAGGTGCTTATCTAGCACCTCCGAAGGGTCTTCGTGACTTGGAGTTAAGGCGGCGTGCTTGGTGGATGACCGTGATCTTTGATCGTATCGCTTCAGTTGGAGGTTGGATACATGCAGTCGATGAACGAGATCTTGGTACAGAACTTCCTTTACAGACCGATGACTTTGAGTCCGAGGTGAGTGTCAAATGTTTAGAATAGTCCGATTTCTTAGTATGCTTTGTCAGGTTACTGTTTCCAACAATCCACAAGACATTTCCAGCCCAGATGTTTTTACTCATCATCCACCACGGTACACTGACTCTTTCCTTCTCTTTATCAAAGCAGTCATGCTGTTTGGGAGGGTTACTGACTTTAATGTTCGGAGAAATTTGCGTGCACCAACGGTTACGAAGGATCCATTCTTTCTGGAAGGCTTCGATGTCCTGGATAGACTGGTTTGCCATGACTTCCATGGGAGTTTACCTCAGATGTATAAAAATGATTATGGGTTGACCGATGTCTCTGGGGGGATCACTCTTGATACTGATTTGTATATGGTTCATATCATCCCACAAGCGTAAGTTGATCCATCCGTGTCTATAGGCTACTAGTTTTAACATTGGTAGAGCTGCGATTACCCTACATAATTCATACATTGACTTCACCGATCCTAACAGTGTGTCCACTGTACGGTGTACCCTGGCTGCAAGAGCTATTCTGAGCGCGTATTATTGCCTTGACTGCAACATCCCTGGATATCACAAAACTTCATCCTTTTGTTACGGTAAGAAGTTCAATATGGATAAAGGATAGGGTATATTTTTTTCATGAAGATTTGCTGGTATCTCGCTGCCGCTGTGCAGATTCAATTATGCAAGTACTTTATTGAGATCAATGACGCGGAGCGGGAGTCTACGGTTTGGGGTGAGATTAATGTATTGAGGCACGTCACAAAGTTTCATCTATACAAACGGTTAGATAGCCGACAATCCATGCTACAGGCTTGCAATGATGGAGTATGGGCAGCGATCTCCAATCGGAAGTGAGCAAACTCTGTGGTATCAGATTCCTTGCGTGAGCTGAATGAGTCTATAGCTCGTCAGGAGCGACTACTTCAAGGACTCATGAAAGAGATTATTCGTTTGACGGGTCAAGAACCACTCCAAGATGGGGTCCCATTGTATCCATTTTCTCATCACTCTCTTTTCAAAAAATACGAGGAAGTCTCCCAAGAAGAATCATCGGGAGCACAAATACCGTTATCTGTGAGCACGTGTATTCAACTTCCGTCGCAACTAGATATTTTATGAGATAGATACCGCTTCTCGGATAGAGTTTGTACCTGTGGAAAACACTGTGGAAAACGTTGTTGCTCGATTAATACAATGACTCATGCAATGAAAATCTGAATCTGTTGTTACAATACATTGTTTGGCGTGATCACTCGCGTGCATTTTGGAATCCAATATTTCGTTCCTTCTCCAGTAATGCATCAAATCTAGCTTGTTCTGCTGTACGATCATCAGCTTGTGCATTTATTTGCCGATCGGTATTGATGATGGACTTCTGGACGCGCGTTTTTTCGTGCTTTTGGCGGAGTGTGTCCCAAGAAGATGAAGTAGTGGTAGCAGAGTTTGCTGTTCTAATCTGATCCCACCTACTCGAGTTGCGAGTTTCTGTGCTGGTGAAGTTCTGTGTCTGTGTCGATCGAGGTGGGGTCTCAGCGACAGATTCCGACAATGACTCTGGGGGAAAGTCAGATATGAGCAGTCAAAGGCCTTCGAAATAAATAACCTTGACTATTTTCGATGTTCCCGTGCAAATCCTCCTCGAGCTTGTACTTGCGCACAATTATTGGGCCTGATGGTAGGGATAGCCCGTTTTGCTTCTGGATATGATCAACAGCCCTCGAGAAGCCGCCTGGATTGTCGAGGGAACGAACGAAGTTGAAGTGGGACTTGACAACCCAAGCCTTGCTAAGAGCGAGGGAACCAACAGCCGTGCTAGCTGCGAGGCCTAATTGGCGAAACCGAGACCAAGAGCGTTTATGAAAGACGTATATTGTTGAGAAAGCCAGAGAAGAGAAGAAAAGCTGTGTCTGGAGTTAGCACAGAGCGTCACCAGGGAGGGACCACACAAACGCCATAGAAACGATGGTAGCCTGGCAAGAAGCTCATAGCAGCGTCATAGTCATGGAAGCTGATATTACCAGCTGCGCGCTGGGGACCAAGGAGAGACTCGACGGCTGAGCGGCTGTCAAAGGTATCTGTCATCCAGCGGACATTGTATCTGAGCTCGGCAGTGAGCTTGGACGTGGTGGATGGCTCAGATGATGGCTCGGACGATGGCTCGGACATGAGGAGAGTGGAAGGCTAGCACGTGACGCCAGGGAGCATCAGTACTGCACTTGTGCTGTTGTCCAGAACAGACAGCGAATGGACGGACTTGACCGTGACCAACATCCTCTCCCTCTTTCTCTCTCTGCATATAGGGATAATTGTCTCCAGCCCACAGAGGTGCCGTTTTCTGTCTTGATGATCAAATAACACAACTCACCCGCTGGAAGGCTTCCTCACTCACAATCGATTCAGGTGTGCGAACCATGCTCCTCGTCAGCTCTGTGATTCATTCAGACACTCTGTGGACTTCTAGCTCCCATCGCTCCTTTGACACCCAATACCCCTTCTGCATCCTCGATTCCAAAATCCAAAAAATCCAATCCTCTAAACGATCTTATCGATACCGAGAAGCAGTATGTTGAACAGCTGACAGGGGTCATTCGTGTCAGTAATGTCCTCCTCATGGCACTTTCTCATGCCTCTCACTTCATCGTCTAGAAAGTAGCAGCTGCCTGGTCGCGCTCGAACCTCCCTCCGCCAGATCTTGATGTGATGTTTCGAAGTATTGAAGCAGTTTACCGGGCCAATCGCAGTCTCTATTCTGTGTGTCTCACTGTTTCCATCCGTTTCTTCAGCTAACCCAAAATTTGTGCCCAGAAACTCAAAGACATTGGAACGAACCCGTCATCACCCAAAGCCCTTGGAGATCTTCTGATGCGCTGGGTGTGTGTTCCTAGCCTGACATGGTGATGGATTGATTTACCCGTCGCTCATTCAGATTGATGACCTCAAGGTCCCTTATACCACTTACTGTACCAAATTTTGCGCTGGTTTTGACGTATGGGAACCTGTCCAGTCAAATCAAAAGCTATCTAGCATCCTTGCCGCATTTTCGGCTGCTTGTCCCCCGGCTGCATCATCGAATACTTCTAGTTGGACATTAGATGCTCTATTTCTGCTTCCTAAGATTCGGTTGAGCTATTACAAAAAACTCTACGGTCGGCTTCTGAAGACAACAGAACCTGGTCGCAGTGATTATCGATTACTTGTTGGCGCCTTGGATACGCTAGAGTTTCTCCTTGGAGTGGTAGAATCAAGAAGCACCATGAAGCCCGGAAAATTTTCTGACTCTACGGCAATAGGTCCTAGGAACGAGTTAGTTAATGACACGAGTCCTGCTGATGCCCCTCTTACTCTCAATGCTCGATCTGTTTCGGAGAGTGATGTTGGGTCTCCCCTGGGGGGCAGTGTCTCTGATAGGCAAGGATTCTTGGTTTCTCCAATTTTAGCCATACTCAAGCTTCAACTATAGCCAACGATCCTCGCAGGAGACTGCAGCCACAAGTGCCAGTAGAGGGTCTACTTCTACACTCTGCATGCCTGTCTCAGAGCTCGAAAAGCGTTTGAAGACCGATCGGACATTAGATATCTTTACCATGAGGCCCAAAGTGCGCTTTATCCTTGATGATTTCGCGGAAGATTGAAACCCATTTAGGCCGTCACTTTACATATGAATCCCGCACAACTCACTTTCACGAGAGAAATGAAGTTCTCTAGCGATGTTGTCATCCGGTTCACTCCTCGACATTCAACGGAAGAGATTGTCCACCACCGGGGGCATGTTTTCTTGCTCTCTGATTTGTTCCTGATTTGTGAGAGGATGTCATTTGAAGAGCAGAGCGAGAATGAAGGACAGGAGGCAGACATGTGGTTATGTTATCCACCCCTTGCTGGAAAGGTTCTTCGTCTGATTGACCTCGAAGGTCGAGGTGAGCCTACTCTGATTCGGATGACTTTTCGCTCACGTATCGTGATTCAGACAATGCTCTTCAAGTAGCCATTATGCGAAAAGAATTCCTGACGTTCGAATTACCATCTGCCGACATCTGCAGTGTATTGAGCAAGTACTTGAAAGAGTGCATCGAGTTCTCATCTTCCTGTGAGTTCGAATCAAGGCTTAATTAGTTGAAGCTTGAACCCTCCTTTAGTGCCACCTCCCAGTAAGAATCCACCTCCCCCGGTGCCATCTATCAACCCGGTGTTTCTGAATCGTGCAGATTTGGCGGGTTCAGGCTCCGATTCCCCAAGTTCGCAAATCAGCTCTCCTCAAAGTTTAGAATCTCGAATTCCCCCTAGACCTCCTTCAATTCGATCACCCCCTCCTGACGTATATGCTGTAGACAGCATGAACCGTCTGAGGATAGACGAACATTCTTCTGTGAATCATCCAATACTATCTGGTGTTTTGTCCGTTCCCAATGATCTACGTCCTTCGGGTTCAGTGCAGCCATTCTCCAATCATACACCGCCCTTTGGAAAAAATCCGCCCCCACTTAGAGCCGCGAGTCTTCAATTTGGTCCTCAGAATGGTCCCGGACCTCGTATATCCGACCCAAGTGGACAGCGTTATGCAGGAGGACCATCTCATTTATCTGGTACACCAGTGGACTCCTTTTACCCTCATGGACAGCTTCATACACAAACTCCAACACCACATAATAGTCCTCCAAATATGCCTGTCTTCGGACAATTGCCTCAATATGGATCAGGACCTATGCAAGGTGGATTCGTAAATGTCACGCCAGGTCCGCCAAGATCTGGCTTTGGGCCTGGTCCTTATGGTCCTCCTTTAGGCCCCCAAACTCCTAGACCACCTTCAGAATCGTCGATGCAACACAATGGGATCCGGAAAATACCATCCACACGTTCCATTACGTCTCAGATTGATCCTTTAAATTCTCTTCCACCCGTCCCTTCTATTTCTGGCGGGTTAGGGCCATCTATCTCTCGGAATAGCTCCTTTTCAGCCCTTCAAGCACCCCAACCTCATCCTCTGTTGCCTTCCGTAAATGTGAAGGCTCCTTCAGTATTCGAAGGATCTTTCGATGCACCAAGTCCTCCCGGCTCTCCGGTTCAAGACACCTTTCGGATGACTTATCCTTCAGCGATTTCCGCACAAATGAAATGTAAAGTATTCCTACAACAGCAACATGCACAGTGGAAATCGCTTGGGTCCGGGAGGCTTAAACTATATCACCAAGAAGTCACTAATGTTAAACAACTTGTCGTCGAAGCTGATGATAAGAATAAGAGTATCCTTGTTTCGACTATTGTCCTGACTGATGGAATGGAACGTGTTGGGAAAACGGGAGTTGCGATTGAACTAAGTGATCAAGGCACTAGGTCTGGTGTCATTTACATGATTCAGCTTAGGAACGAAAAATCTGCCAGAGGACTGTACGATAGCCTTTTAGCGGGTTCTGATCGTTCTAATTAAATACTTTTTGAGAATGACGCTCTACCATTGTTATTGGGTTATTTAGATTCACACAGGATACCATTTAATTAATCATATTCCTTCAGTAGTTTTTAATTTGATTGCTTCTATTCAACGTAATAGTCAAGATCTCGTCCACGAAAATTCAGCAGCCAAAGAAACATGGTCGCTAGCACACACGCCCTTCGATGGGAGACCAACTCCGAAATCCTCAGTTCGATGAGGAGCCAGGAGACCTGAAATATCGCAAACCTGGTTCTCTGGTGGAATATAAAATATGTAATCTGGAAATCTTTGAGTCAGCGACACTAAAGGAACGGAACCAAACGAGACACACCTAAAACCGACTGCCAATAATGTGTGTAAGATGTATAAGAGGGCTCATGAAATCCCGGTTGTGTTTGTTGGAGAGAAACACGATCACCATATAGTGCGATATTATGATTCTGTATTCTCGATAAACCAATGTCATAAGCGCTGAAGAGCCGATGACCTTGGGAAAATAGATACAGTAATTCATCGTCATTCAGAAGACCATCTGCAGCGATCGCGCTGCGGGCGTTGGTGATCACTCGATCTGGGTCTGATTCTTCAGATTCACCTTGATCGACATCTTTGGAAGGAGTATCTTCAGTTCTAGGAACACTAGGATCAACGGAGATATGCGTAACACGAGAAGAGGAGAGATGGTTTCTATGTTCAGTATTCAATGTCTGTCCCGTTAATAAGGCATAAGCTGCATCACGTGGCGGGCAATTGAAGTCTATAGGTGATAGATAGTAAGCAGAAAAGGACTTGCTAAGATTAAAATACCTCCAGCTATGAAACAAGGCCATTCTTCAGCATTTTGAGTTCTTTTTATGTCGAGTACTTCTCTGACCAGAATTCCGGCTTGCCTAGATCCCACGTTGACGCTCTGAGTTGAGTAAAGATGTAATAATGGAACAAACAATTACCGGGCTCGCTCGTAAACATATCTAGTAGAAGCTAGTTAATGGATTGTTGGCAGGTTGAGAGAATAAATACGTACTTGGGGTGCCAGAACAAATGGGTAGTAGCCACGATGACACCATTGTTTGGGTCATCCTGGAATCGCAAGGCAAGGATAAGACCGATATTCCTTGTCTTAAAACTGTGTCCACATCGACCTCTTTCATCTCCTGCATCTCGTATCGGCTGTTCGTCGTAGTAGACGAGCCGTTCATGGACTTTCATAAGTCGCCTCTTGAATGCGATTAGACAACCATGCTTCTTCCCTCTACCTGCAGCATACCTATGAGAGTAGCCTGCCTGGTCGAGCATGGGAAGGAGTTTAGCGAGACGGTCTACTTCCTGGAAATTGAACGGTGTATGAATGAGAGCGAAAAAAACTCCAAACAACAGGACGCACCTGAAGGCAGAGGATGTCTGCGTCCGGCTGAAAAAGTTCATCCTGAAGCATCTTCTCTCTTTGGCCTGCCTTTAGACAATCGCTAGTAGGAAATAATTCTCGACCTAGAGTTTTGTCAGCTGGGAAATCTGATTCACTATTTGGGATGCAAACATACGAACTAAACATTGTGCAAGAAGCTACTAACGATTTAACAATTACAAGTTGAGTTATGACGACAGCTCACATTCCAAGTCAAGACCTTGATCTTCAGGCGATCTTCTGGCGATGGGACGGTCAACCAGGGTCGCTGGATGATCGAGCAAGTTGCACTGGTAGTATTCTCTTTCTTCTTCTCTTCTCTCTTCTTGAGGCGCTCCGCTTTTTTAGTCTCAGCTATTGCGAGTTGCTCTGGTGTTAGCTGATAGGCTTCACGAGACGACGTTGGGAATGATCTGTGGCCAAGTCGAGACATGGGGTTTGCTTGCGAATGATTTGCGCGAGTAATTGGATAGCAGGTCAGTATCCGCTGTTTGAGCCGACCAGTAAACAACGGAAGGCGGCTTGTGATGACGTGCACACTGATACACGTTTTTTGAATCATTGTTCTGCAAACATAGGGAATCAGCACCCTGGAAATGACGCGCGGGAAAGGGCACAGTCGTTAAGTCGAATGCCAGTCTTCTCTCAAGCGAAGCTGGGCTCATGCAGCGGGCTCTTGGTTTATGCAGGGGTTCATGTGCTGCCTTTCGCAAAGCCTGGACGTGCTTCACGCTGTCTCAATCATCCATTCTTCGGCCAAGTCACATCAATTTCCAGATTCAGAAAGCCCACACTTTAGCGCCGAACACTTCACAAGAGAATCTGCCCATGTCCCTTGTCACTGAAAAGCATGGGAATTTCGACTTGGTCAAGCGTTTGAAACTCAATTACACCAATGTCGTCGTCTCCAAGTGGAGGAGTCGCAAGACTGGCCTCAGCATCGTTCATGTGGACTACGAAGGTGAGGTGCTTTCCTGGGGGACTCGCATAAGGCGCTGAACTTCCTTCAGCTCCTATTGTGGATGGGTATTTTGTTACTGCAACGGAAAGTTAGTGCTAGTCACTGTTGTTGCGTGTATCCTCTAAACCTCCTTCAGTCTTTGATGACTCTGGTTGTCCCCACACGCTTGAGCAGTACGAATCGATCATGTAGTCATGCCACCTTTCTGAAAATCTCCTAGTCTTATCTTTATGGGGTCTGAAAAGTACCCCCACAAGGGAGTCCTTGACCTTCTTGCCAATCGAGGGTTTTCGAATGGCACTAATGCATGGACGGCCACCGATCATACAGCATATACTATCTCTACAGCTGGAGACAAGGGGTTTCTGCAATTACTACCAATATATATCGACCACATCCTTTACCCTACGATTACCGAAGCTGCGTGAGTAGTTTATGTCTTATGCTTTTGTACTGATCAAACCGTGTACTAGGTTTGTTACCGAGGTCCACCATATCGATGGGCAAGGTCAGGACTCTGGGGTTGTCTATAGCGAAATGCAAGGGCGAGAAAACACTTCAGGAGATCTCATGGCCCTCCAGTGGGTTCTTCTTTGATGAAAGACTCAATCCATCTGATTGAAATGAAGACTACAGCGACTGATGGATCCTCCTGGGAGTGCATATCGGAGCGAAACCGGTGGCCTTATGGAAGCTCTTCGTCGTTTGACGCCCGATCAGAGTAGGTGTCCTATTTTCCGAGCAGCCTGACATTGGTTAAACGGCATCCATTTAGTTCGTCAATATCACTCAACTTATTATGTTCCTCATAATCTATCCCTTATAATCACCGGGAAAATATCCGGCGGAACGACCTCTTTGCTTGATGTTTTACAAGAGCATGTTGAGCCTAGCATTATTGCCCATGGCCAAGACAAGGGTTTGCGACCTCCTGGATGGAAGCGGCCTTTCTTAGAGACAAATAGTGCGAATAGGATTCCAGCTACGAAATCAGTCAAAGAAACAGTTGAATTCCCGGAAAAGGACGAAAGTAGGTTTTTTTTATTGCATTGATTCAATTTTTGACCAGTCAGGTGTTGGAGACCTTGTAATCAGCTTCCTTGGCCCTGCTCCAAATCAATTTCTTGAACGAAAGGTAGAGTACCTTTTCGAGTTTTGTTCAAATTGCGCATGTCCTGATAATTTTATTAGGCGTTAGACATCCTTGGGGCGTACCTGACATCGTCTGCAACTGCACCCCTTTCTAAAGAGTATGTCGAAACCGAATCGCCTCTCTGGTAAGCAGACTTTATTGAATCTTTCCAGAGTAACATTTATATCGCCTTAGTACATATATCTACTTCGACGAAGATGTCCGAGCAACTCGCATCACCCTTCCGATTTACATAGGGTCAATACCAGTGGAATTTCTTGACAATTTTGATGTAAAAATCAAATCAAGCTTACAACATATTGTCGAAGTTGGGATAGATATGTCTAGGATGAAAATGGTCATTAATCGAGACGAGCGACAGGTGAGCGAGTTCTGTACCGTCATTACATAGTTTTGGCCTAAACCTTCGGCAGTTACGAAGCAAACTGGAATCGGATAAGGGAGATACTTTCTCAGGAGGAGTTATTTCTGATTTCCTCTATGGAGCTGCTGACGGCTCTGACCTTATGGGTGCAATGGATGACATGAACTATTATACCCAACTTCGTACATGGGATAGCAAACGTTGGGTTGATCTATTACAGAAGTAAGCTTCTGTGTAGTGCAACCTGCTTTTCTGCTGACAATTCTCGAGGTATTACATTGATCCTCCGCCTGTCGTCGTCGTCGGCAAGCCATCAGCTGACCTGGCAAATCAAATTGAAGAGCATGAGAAACTTCGAATTGCCAAGCAAGTTGAATTTTTGGGTCCTGAGGGTTTGAAAAAAGCAGCTACCCTCCTGGAAAGTTCGAAGGCGGAGCATGACAAACCAATACCCAAAGATGTTTTAACCTCGTTCCCAGTTCCCGATGTCAAGGGTATCTCCTGGATACCCGTTCAAAGTGTCCAAGAACCTGGCTCAGGAAGAAAATCTTTCTCCACAGTCACACACTCCCCAGAGCTCTCAAAGCATGTGGAAAACGATGGGTCGCCTCTTCCGTTTTTCATCCAGTATGATAATGTGAAGGTTTGTCTGTGTAATCGAATTCTCATCTGATTTGTTCTGATTGTGGATAGTCTGACTTCGTAACTATACATGGATTATTTTCTATGGCTAAGGTCCCAGATCGCTTGAGACCGTAAGTAGAAAACTACTACAACGGGTTTCAAAGGACCTCAATTGATTTTAGATATCTTTCAACATATCTCTCGAGTTTCTTCTCTCTCCCTGTAGTGCGTACAACAGGAGAAAAGCTATCCCACGAGGATGTAGTGAACCGTCTTGATGACGAAACCGTCTCATACGAAGTTACATTTGGAATTTCAGATATCTTTACCGAAACATTTAGAGTCACCATCAAGGTTGAACTCTCCTCCTACGAGAAAGCCATCGCATGGCTGAGGGATTTGGTATATGGAGCAGTATTCGACAAAGAGAGGTAGGGTTGTTACCTTTTGTGGAGTTTCTTCTCAATTTGCGTAGATTGCAAGTTAATGTTGCCAAGATCCAACAAAATATACCCGAATTGAAACGCGATGGGAGTAACATACTTGGCTCACTCTGGTCGACCACTGTCTACGGAGGCAACAATACCTCTACCACAAATAGCGTCATCACGCAGATGAATTTTATCCCAACCTTAGCTCAGGAGTTACAAACAGACCCTCAAAAGACTATTGCAACGTTCAATGAGATCAGGGATTGCTGTTAGTGGATATTTCTAGGCCTCAAGCAGGTACTGATGTACCTGCATTCAGTAATGGATCCAACCGGTGTACGATTTTCGGTCATAGGTGATGTGCTTCGAATAGAAACACCTCGAAGTCCATGGGCTAAACATTTCCATGACGTCTTACCGGTATGTTAATTAAGGATCAATCTATGTTCATCCATTGAGAATCATATAGTGCTCACCTTTGGACCCAGTTCCTGTCACACGAGATACCTTAAGTCCTGTTGGCAAAGATCCAGCCAAGAAAGTAATGACAGTTATGCGTGTCCCCCTCTAGTCTCTCATACTTTTCCCAGGCTATCGTCATGAAATTGCCCACTATCGAGAGCTCCTTCGTCATGCACTCGACCCGAACGATTTCTGGGTTCAATCACCCAGAGTATCCGGCTATCAGGGTGACAATGGAGGTTCTTAATGCAACAGAGAGTTACCTCTGGGTCAGTTGGCCTTTAGTCACTCAGCCTACAAACTAAGTCCTTTGCAATTCAGCATTATATCCGAGGATCTGGACTTGCCTATGGAGCTTATGTCTCCCTGGATATTGAAGCTGGCCTATTATCCTTCTCCCTGTATAGAGTAAGTCTTGAGTAAGTTGATCTATATAGATGTGATCTTGATTTCTTCTGTAGAGTTCAAATAGCATGGCTGGATTTCAGGAAGCTTCCAAAGTTGTTAAAGGTCTTGTTGATGGGACTGTATGTTGCAATACATTTGACAATTGATTGGTTAACTCACTTGCATCCTTCATCAGATCGAGTTGGATCAAACAGTGATCGATTCAGCAAAAAGTAGTATGGTGTATGGGATCACCAAAGGCCTTTCTACACCAGAACGCGCTGTAAGTGCTATCTCCCCTTACTATCTGTATTTGGTCACTCAGATTTTTGAAGGCCTCAATGTCATTTATTAATCAAGCCCTCAGAGGGGTTCCTCAAGATTACACTGTGGAGCTCCTCAGCAAATTTCAGGATGTCACGAAGGAAGATGTCCTTCGAACTCTGAAGGAATTTTTCCTGCCCTTATTTGATCCATCCTCTTCCATCGCTATCGTAGTGACTGCGCCATCAAAATCTGAAGAGATTGGAGCTGGACTTCAAACTCTTGGTTTCGAAGTTTCACAGCGTGAACTGGCTGTTGAACCGGAAGAATTAGAAGAATTAGAAGACTCGGTGTCTGAATTCGAGACTGGCTCAGAGAATGATAGTGACGCATCTTATAAATAAGTACATTCATGATCTGGTGGTTGTAACTAGAGCAGACGTTTGCGATCAACTTAGGAACACTCCAAGTTCATGACCTCAATGAGAGTATGATCTACTTGTCCAGGTTTGAGCTCGACATCTTGGAGGAAATCATTGTCAACCAAAAATCTTATTGCTTGGGATAAATTGGACACCGTCATGCGAATTTCGGGTAACAGAAGCTGTGTTTCTGTGAGTTAAAAGGCATGTCCCTCTAACAGCAAAATCTTACGTTTCGAAGAAGGGTTGGGCGTGCAGCGAAAGGATTCCGAGATGGAAGTTTAGGCTCCCTCTTCCTGGGTCGGATAAATTTTTTGTTGACGTTCAAAAGCTCGCTTGGCGCTGAAGCTTCTGTCGCATCTTTCGAGACACTCGATGTTTCTTGTTCCACGGAAAGAAGCTGACCGATAGGAGGTTTTGATGATACCACCTCAGGTGCTTCATCATTGCCATCATTGACACCATCTGGGCATCGTACGTCGGAGCTGATCTTGGACCCAGAAGCGGCTTTCGGCACCTCAATCAGAGAATGGGTGTCGACTGTTTGGCTGTCTTGGGTATCTTGAGTCTTCTGTCTCTTCGTCTGAGCAGATAGTTTATGCCGATGTGTGCTATTCCGGTGAGACTTTCTCCCCTCCTCTCTATGTCTTTTCGTTCCTCCGAAGGAATTTCTCACGAGGGGAAGCTGCCCGCGAACAACAGCTGCTTCCATCTTCTTTTTCTTCTCTTCGATACGTTGAGTTGTTGGCCAACGCTTCTTGCGTTCAGCTAACCAAGCGTCAAGAGCTTCAGGTGTATTGAGGACAACTGATGTCCCTTGAATGGGTACCATCTTCCTGGAAAAAATTGCTATTAGTCAAATAAGCTCAAGAAAACATGTATGTATATGCACCCTTTCAAACTTGGGTCAGCGTCCCAATCTGATCCCTTCTTTTTCTGAACCCAGCCCGGAGGATAAATCAAATGCCGGTCCATCATATGTATCTCGACAGCTTTTGATGAGCCAGAGAATGAGCATGAATGGTATGTACACCGTGAATTCCCTGGCTGATACCATGAGCCCCTTTGCTGGATTGGCTGATGGGGGATATTTGAGGCCTGTATCCTTTGGCCCTGACCTCTGCCTCGGATCGACGAGGGTACCTGATGACCACTGTTGCCCCTATACATAGCTGCATGTGGGTCATATGTCGAGGAGAGTGTATAACCTTCAGATGTTGTATGAGCAAGTTGTTGGGCCTGCAAATATGCATTCACATAATGGGTTGAATAGGAATTATGGAACTGGTTCATAGCAGGCTGGGCATAAGGATTTCTCAGAGCTTCCGACATGCCCAGAGCGATATAGTACGGTGCCTGAGAAGGAGTATTTGGAGGCAAAGGACGAGATGAAGGCATGGCATAAAACTAGACATAGATTTTTTGTGGATTTCTACAGCACGTGATTGCCCAGATTTAAGTACACGTCAAAAAGGGAAGCCCAACTAGGTCCGTGCTGATAAAATTGCCCACAACAAACCAACAAACACTTGCCCCGAGGAAAGCAGAATCATAAATTAAGCTATTTGGATACTTTTGTCAAATTGGGATGCACTGCGAAGTCGGGGAGGGAACATATAGCAAAAAGAATGCAATCTGACCAAAGAGAGATCAAGATGGAGGAGCAATTTTTTGTGTTTCTAAATGGATGACAAGAAGGTCAGAGAGCAGGAGGTAGGAGAGTTCATTGAGATTTCAGGGTTGAAGATAGAGGTGGACAATTGGGAAGACTGCAAGAAAACAAGACAGGTGAAGATGTCGCCTGCCATTTCGGACTTGTGGCGACGGTGACACCCTGGAACCTCTGAGCTCTATCGCAAGTAATATGCAGCCGGAGCCATGTACTTGTCCCTCTTTATTCCTGCTGCATATCCGACTGCTGCTGAGCTTCCCTTCCAACCCTCCTCTCCTTCTCGCTTTCCAGTTGATTATAAAGGAGGAAAAGTGCTTTCTCATTAGCTTCAGGAGTGCCAACGATGGTAAACATACGTTCTCCAGTTTCATCGTGTGGTGCCTTGGCAATCGAGATTTTGGAACCAGAAAGTCGTCGGATTTCTGTGATTTTTGTTCCGTTGCGGCCGATGATGCACCCGACCATATCCGAGGGAATGGAGATGTTCTGTGTGCGCAGATTGGCCGGTGGCTGCGAGGATATGGGGGAGTGGACAGGAGAGCCAGAAGGTGAAACACGGCCGCGATTGCCGCTATCACCATTGGAGCGACGGGTCGCAGCGTACTGAGGGGAAGAAAAGCCTCCTGAGCGCCGGCTACCGGTCCCACGGTCGTCAGCGGGGCCAGGGAGGAAGTAGACAGTGCCAACACTCCGATCCGAATCTTCCAGTAAACATTTGCCAATGTCCTCAACAGCGCGACCAATAGCGTCGGGAGAGCCCTGGACCTCGACGATACGCTCAGTGGACTGCGGAAGCATTTCCTTGGATGCAACCATGCGGGCGCCAGAGTTATCTTGAATTGTCTTGATAGTATTCCCACCTCGACCTATGATGCTGCCCATGAGGCTATGGGGAACGAGAAGACGAAGGGATGAAGAGGGCGACGAAACAATGGAGGCGGAAGGAGGATTGGCAGCGACGAGCTGCCTGAGAGCCAGAACGATAGCCTAGACACAGTTGAATACTTGATCTTGGAATAAGGAAATATAGACGCACGAAGGCCACCGACTTAACAACACCTGTGATGGTAAGCACACGCTCATGCACACCAGGGATGACTTTGCTGACGCCAGCCTTGACGCCGGTCTGGTCGCGAAGCTCGGCAACATTTTTCCCACCTTTGCCGATGATAACACCTGCGTCTTTGGTGCTGACGAGTGCACGAAGAGTGAGGAAATCCTGGGGCAAAGGAGACTGAGAGGGCGAGCGGGAGGGAGGGGGAGAGGAAGCTGGAGAATAAGAGATCAGGGGAGGAGGAGGAAACAGAAAAAGAGAATAAAAACCTTGTTGAAGGGGGCTGGAAGAGGTGGAGGGCATCGCACAAAAATCAATGACAAATGGTAGGACGAGAAAGGCTCCAGCCCCTTCACACCGAAAATCACCGGCCATCATGCCGCCATCATGCCGAGCCGATCCCTCAATTGCTATTCACAAGTAACAAATTCCATATCATATTTGGTGTGTGCAAAAGCAGTAATGTAGCATAAGAACAGGCCACCAGAACCACCAACGCACCCTCCAGCAGCTCATGCCTAATACCCAAGCTGAGCCAGTTGCGGGAACGATGGTGTTGCATTCGAAATTGCCTTCTGGCGGAGCTTCAGGGCAGCGACCTAAACCCACTGTCAATATCAACTCATATCCGGTCAGGAAGGCCTTGCCTTGCGCTCATGGAAGGCCTGAGCCTTAAGCTTCCTCTTGTCCTCGAGGCGATCAACAACATCCTTGTAGCCCCAACCGACCTCATGAGACAGACGCTATGAAGTTGTCAGTCCTCGAGAATCACGGAAGTTGTCATGGACATGCCTTAACAGTACAGAACTTACGACCAGGCTTCAACCGTAGAACCCTCAATGCCCCGGGAACAACCATTCGCTTCTTCTTGTCGTATGGGGGAGGGACACCTTCAAATAGCTTAAGACGTTCCAATGCAGCTGCACCACGGGCCGTCTTATGGGGGACCATGCCACGAATTGCCCGGTAAAGTATTTTGGATGGTGCACGGTGGTGGAAAGGACCAGACTTTTTGGGATTCACAATGTGGCGTTTATGGAGGAAGTTGTGATATCGGAGCTGAAAGTGCATTAAATGAATTGTTTGTATTTTCCCGCCATTTGACACGCACTTTGTTGCGGAAAAAGCTACCGGATATATTGATTTCCTCACAACGAACGACGACTATTTTCTGGCCAGACAAGATTTGCTTTGAAATAATGGAAGCCAATCGACCGAGGAGATGACCCTTGCCATCAATGACAATAGGCGTCGACGAAAATGTGGCCATGGCGAAAGTCTATGGAGTAAGATATCGATCAGCCAACAGACTAATGCAGAAGCGCTGACTCCGACCTTGAAGCTAAACGACGATAGCGAAATAGTGCCTCCGAGCGGATAGCAAGTGGCTGACGGCTCGGAAACCTTATCTAGAAACTACACAGTTGTATCACGGCCATCACCGGATTTCCCTTTTCTGTCCTTGCTCAGGTCTGGCATGGTGCACGACCTTAAAATCTGCCACGGTACCTAAACACTTACCATTGTGGCTACTCGAAAGTCGAAGCACAACAAACGGGAAGTGCGAGTAGAATAAGGTTGCAATGGTTGGGAATTGAAAGGTCGTCCAAATATCAACTTGCGCTATGTGGCACGAGAACAGAGATGTGCATAAACCAGCTGACTTATTGAATAAGAGAACAGAAATTGTACAGATTTTGAAGCGATTTAAATTCGAAGAACGGCCCCGCACCCGTGGGAAGCCTTAATCAATTTTCTTGCGGTTGATTCATGTGGAATCACGGATCTCGTGACACGGCCACCTGACGACATAGAATTGGCGAAGAACCTATAAAGAATCGCCTGGACCACGAATATCTAACTGGTGAATCGATATCTAATACACCCTTGGAGCCCCCTTGCACTCAAATCAACACAAAAGACGTGGCCAGAGTCAGGGTACCTTTCCTGCAAACTTGAATCACCTCCATTCGCCCCACAGTGTGCCGTAGTCACGAATAATTGATCATTATTTGGACCTGCATCATCATGTAGTCAAACGGGTGAACGTAGCAAATTAAGTCATGCTTACCACCAAAGCAACACGCAGTGATACTGTAGGCTGTGGGGAATCTGATCACAAGGTTGATGGCCCCCTCCTTGGAAAACCGAACAGCTTGTGATCCGCCCCACCTGCATGAATATTGGAAGTTAGCCGGTGATAGCCAACGGAGCAGAATTTTACCGGCAACTCCACAGATATCCTTCTATATCAATACAGAGCCCATCACAGAAAGTGTTATCTGGTAAGCCGAGGGCTATTGCGTCAACAAAGACTCGGCGATTGGCGAGTTTCCCATCATCATAGTCATAGGCATAGATGACGTTTCGGAAGGAGTCCGTCAGGTAACTGATTGCGGAAGATTCAGCACCACCACCTGGAAGAGTGACAGGATCACTCACAAGGTCTTTTCATCCGGACTCCACCCAAGGCCATTAGAATCCTAAAAAGAGATGCCTCAGCATACTACAGGGCAGGAGACTTACATGTATGTACCGTAAAGGGTCCAGGGTCAACAACTACGCATGTCTTGTCTGTTGGGTCATATCTGTACAATCGACCTGGAATGTTGTGAACTGGCGAGTAAAGTGTGCCGGCGAAGAAACGGCTTTTGCTATCACAAGCGCCATCATTGAAGCGCGTGTAGAGAGCTTCTCGAGCGGAGAGTGGTTTGCTAATATATTCTAGTTTCGAATCGCCAGGCAGAAACACAAATCCCTGGGCAGCAACACCTGCAAGCTTTTGCAACTTCAGCCAAACACTGGCTTGAGGCGATAGATAATCTCCTACTCGAGATGATTGTTTACAAAGGGACAGACAAGTCACCGGTTCCTCAAATTGCTCAAATTTGACCTCTAGAGAACCAATGTCTACGTGGTAAACCTAGCATCATCTTCAGACAAGGAACAAAAGGCGGCGACGATCAGTAACAATACCCTTTTTGCACCGATGTCAACGAAATGAAGGGTAGACGTAGTCGGATCATAAATAGGGCCTAGATGAGTTAGAATTTGTTATCAACAACTATACCAAGAGTACGAACCTTCTCCAAGATTGCAGCCGACTTTGAGCCAAGGTTTCTCTACAACGATCTCTTCTGGCATGGTCATGGTAGAGATAGATTAACAATAGGTGATAGGAAGCCGTCTTGCTGGATGCGGGCGCCTCGGATAACCACAGGTGCATGATCCTTTATAAATACGTCTCAAGGGGTACACGAGACATGCAGGGACGCGAAAATGGAGATGGATAATTCTGAACGGAGGGGAGAAGTAGATAGGATTGGACAAGCAATCTATTACAGCGGGTCATTCTGAAACTACTCCACCAAATTCCTCACTGGGCTGTGAGTCCAAGATCAGCAAGACAAATAATACTCAAAGCATAGACCAACCTTCCGGAGTCTTCACAACATAGTCAATCGCTAAGAGGGCTAAACATCGGTCTGAGTGGCCAAATAGAAAACTCACCCTGCTGCACTGTCTGAATTTCGTCTGCTTCCACATCAGGAATTTCAATTGAAAATTCCTACCCGACAAGTCCCTAAATTGTGTTTGGTAGTTAAGCTGATGAATCATACCTCCTCAATTGCCATCACAACCTCAACGGAATCCAGACTATCAAGACCAAGGTCATTCGCAAACGATGCAGAGATGTTAAGCTATGGAGGTGAGGAACAGGACACTCTGGAACATAGCATGACGCACTTTGGACTTGTCCACCTTTTCAAAACCTTTCAATACATCCAAAATGCGCGTCTGAATCTCGGACGGCTGGAGGCCAGGGGCGGCAGAATATCGAGCTTGTGGAACATAGCGCAGAGGGATTCTAGCGGTAGCAAAGATAGAACGAGAAAGGGAGCGTGTTGCGAGACGGAAAAAGGACATTTTTGGTTGGGATGAACTCGCGTTAAACAGTATCCGCATTGTTGTGAAAATAATTACTTCTATTAACTTATCGTTTTATTTTCACTTATCATTGAATTGAATCTCAAAGTTTTGATAATCCACACTGCGACCGAGCACCGTGTAATAGATTGTTGACCTTGAAAAGTCCCATTATTGACATTAATCACCTTAACCAAATCAATCTGGCTTTCAATCGACTGCATGAGGAACTTAAACCTGGTCCTTATATTGTAGATATCTTCTCTGGTTGTTTTTGTTACAATCTTGAATCCTGTGTTAGGAATTCAAGTGTGTATTAACCAGGTCAAAGCTAAGGAACTAACTATGTGTCTGTGGATCATAAACTACAGTCTCATGACATACATGAGGAAAACTCATTACATTACTCCCTCATACATCTTTGTGACTTCACTGTTTTCCTGGGACATGAATTGTCAGTACTCTGGGGGTGTCTGGATATTTTCTATGATAGTCATAACATGCTTTAGAGATGTTCAATTGGTCTTTCTATGTTGTTTCTTCTAATAATTGCCCTTACACACTACTAAATACTGTAATCATTCCTCTTTTCATTCAGAGTCTACATAGGCTCAAGTTGAAACATGTGGTCTAAGGTCTTAACAGTTAGGGTGACACCTGAGATATTTTCTACTCTACTGTTTACATGGTCATGCAATGTCTATGGTGAAGGCTATGACACAAGGTGGTTTGTGTATGTAAAATTGTGCAGATTTGTGGAGGAAGTCAGAGTATGAGTGGTGTCCTCATTTGTTTGAGTTCAAGGAGCACCTGTAATTCATCTCATATTTCCTAGATATTTGTAATTCCTCTAAGATTGAATCTCATCTTGTGGACCAAATCAGATGAATTTCCTTTAAATTAGAAAAAAAAAAGAAGAGGGAGCAAAAACTTGTTGCAAATGCACAATGACTCTCATCTCAACCTATCTCTACCTGGCATCATAGAATGAAACATTTGATCTGCATTGAACATTAAGGGGAAATTTGGTGTAGCACTTGATTTTCCAACAAATATGAGTCAAGTGACACCAATGCAGTAGAAACAAGGATTGTCCTTGCCCTGGAATCTCTTCTTCACCATTGTCAAGCTCTACCATGTCTAAGATATCTTCTGGTAAGCGGTTGATTTTTGCCCCATCATGTCCAGCATCTCAGCAAAGAATCTATGCACTATGACGTAATGCCCTCACAGTCCCTCGTTACCACTTCCTTTCAACTTTCACCATACAATGAAGTCCCGCGAGTATTGTTGTTGTGCGATTCCCATGGTTAACGCAGGAATTTATGCCACCCTCATTGAACAATTGGTAGCTGGTGTTCTCATTGGAGCCCTAGCTTTCAGCACACCTCCCAGTACGTCTCAAGATCAGAGCTATTCGATGCAAGTAGTGAACCCAACAACTTTCAGTCGTCGGTGCTGCACTACCTTCATTTTCTGCGTGGTTGCTTGGGATTTTCTGCTTCGTTGCGGCGGCAGTTCAATTTCTTGGTTTTATTGGTGTTGCTAAGGTGCGCAGCACCCAGTATCTCGTTCATTCCGGATGCTGAGCCAGGCAAAGGAGAAGCCTATTCTTTACCGTCGCTATGTGACTCTACATGGAATCATTATTTGTGTCGTGTTTGCAATAGCTGCCGTTTGGGTCATTGTATCCGCTACTCGCCACTCAACGGCCTCATTGAGCTGTATGCAACGGTTCTTCTCGGATGATTCTCTCCAAAGCCAAGGACAAACTTTATGCAACATATTTTCATGGGTGGATGTTGGAATTATGGCAGGGTTATGGGTCTTGCTCGCTATCTTCCAGGTATGGTAATCTAACCTGTAACAATCTTTCTCATTATGTCAGGGATATCTCTTCCTGGTTGTGTCATCTTATGGTTCCTCTCAAAGGAGGGACCATCAGCAGTACGATGCGCTGAGTGATCCCATACATCCAGTAACCAAAGATTCTATTCCAATGACAGATCGTAACAATTCTTGGAACCTCCGACCATCTACCGAGTCGAGCCGTGCGCCGTCTGGCACAGGTGGTCCAGATTACCAGCACTTGCGCCAGATCAGTACTGTCAGCGCTTCCGATATCTTCAGCGAGCCTCAACAAAGGCCGGACGACAGTCTCTCTAGTGATTATGGCTATAGATCTTATCATGCCGCACCCCGAAAGTCATCACGCGATGGATCTTACCAGAGGCATCCTGCACCCACTGAAGGCTTAATATGATGTACATCATCCAGTGTGTGCTCTTGTTCTGTGGTTTTGTACTTATCTTTCCTCGGAATAATGGACCTGTAAACTTACGTCACATCTGGACGATATCCGTTTTTGTAATCTCCATTACACGATAGATTGTCATCAGATAAAGGAGTGAAAAATTTGTCGGTAGAGAATGAAACATATACAATTGATTCTGAGATAACCCATAGATTTTGTCTTCTCCGGAGTTGAATTTTTGGTGTCTCAATCTCACTCATAATCCATATTCTGTCAAGACCCATAGCTTTGGCCTTCTCCCTACTGCTATGGGTTATCTCAGAGTTGACTGTCTTGTAGTATTGTAATCATTACAAAAAATCCAACTAAAACACTGATTCATCCTGCAGACCTATATCCATAACTTGGTGGAATGTGGGAAATATAACCTTATGCCTTTGCTGAGATTAGCAACAAGCATTCCACATGATACTCTACGCACATTCGAGAGGGACACGTGCATGAAAGTTCAGACCTGCTCTGTCGTGTCAAGGAATACATAAATGGGTGTTTGACACTGGAGGGAAAACACCCTGATGTTTGCTCCCTTCCACTTTCTGACCATATTGATTCTAAGCATCCGCGTCGCTCTCGGCCAGCCGAGCATTCTTCAGGACATAGCTCACTTAGAGTCGAGCAAATCACCCCTCTTACAGTACCCCACACAACTCACTCAAGGAATTGTACCCAAGGCAATTCACTCTCACAATGACTGTAGACCTCTTCTTCAATTGTTTTCCATCACAAATACTAACAGTTATATCTGAAGATTGGCGAGATGTACCCCTGTATACGGCCCTGAGTCTAGGTGTAGCAAGTGTAGAAGCGGACGTCTGGCTGGTCGATAGAGAACTCTTTGTTAGTCACTCGAACATCCACAATGCTTCTGGAATGACTGATAGCTTATAGGTTGGGCATGAACCAGCAGCATTGACGAAAGCGAGGACGTTCGACTCATTGTACATACAACCTCTTGTTGACTTGTTAGATCAACAAAACCCCCGAAATGCGTTTACTCAGGCGGCGAGTCTGTCCACACCCAAGTGAGAATTTTTCTGCCTTATCTGGTGTTCACAACTTGATTGATAATCTTTAGTGGATTGTTCGATACTTCGAGTAATACATCATTGCAATTATTGGTGGATATCAAGACGGATGGTCAAGCGTAGGTTTCAGAGGTGCCTTCAAATCTTCCATTCTTGCTAATTTGATGTTACCAGAGCTATGCCTTTCATTCTTGATGCTCTAGAGCCACTCAGATCGAAGGGTTATTTGACTACTTTTGAAAATGGTACTCTGAAGCAATCCGCAATCACCGTCATTGGTACAGGGAACACCCCTTTGGGTAGTGTCCTGAGTCTCAAGCCAAGGGACTATTTCTTCGATGCACCTCTCACTGAGCTGGGGACGAACCCAACAAACGCGACCTGGTCACCGAGTATAGCACCAATCGCAAGTACCGATTATGAAGTGGCAGTGGGATGGGATGGTATCAATGACATCACGAATGCACAGAGACAAACTATGGAAAATCTAGTCAGCACCGCTCACAGCTTGGGGATTCGAGCAAGATTCTGGGACACGCCAGGATGGCCTGTCTTTGCGAGAAACAAAGTTTGGCAGCAGTTGTTGCAAAGCGGTGCAGATTGGTTAAACGCCGACGACCTTGAATCAGCCAGTAATTTCTAGCGCAATGTGATACAGGGAGAATAATGATCATGCATGCTTGTATTTTCGCCCAAAAACGCTCTTCAATGTAAGAAGAGGTCCACCAGGTTGGGCAGGTACTGGTCCAAGTTTTCCTTGGGCGATTCGTGCCGCGGATCGACCTTCTCCAGGCACGACTTGACCCGCATGTAATCGTGGGGGAAGTTTTGCAGAGTTTTCTGTCTTCGCCTCTACATGGAGAGCTTTGTATGCTACAGGCGTTGCTAGAAGTTCATCCTGATGAATGCTTCAGTAGCGTCCTGAGAGAAAGGCGGAAAGCTACTCACCATGTGAGTCGCTGCCTTTTCGGCGATCTCGTCGACAGCATGACTTCTTCTGTACTTGAGAAGTTTTCGAAGGTTCCATCGTGTTTTTTCTCGTAAGAGTCCACGATGTTTGCTAGGCAGCAGCGTCTCTTTTTGAAGAATTTGTGGTATATCGGCATGAGTATTATTGACAAGGCTGGTGTTAGTGTTTCCAGAAAGCTTCTTCTTCAGTAAATCCCAGCCGATAGCCCGAGAGGTCATCTCCCAGCGGAGATCTCGAGGATTGTCGACCAGTTCAACGATGGCTTCGGGTGCGTTGTCACCGCGACGATTGCCGAACTTGTGAATCCGAGTGTATCCTCCAGGACGGTCCACATAGCGTTGGGCGAGGACCCCAAACAATTTCGATAATGAATCTTGTTTGAGCAAGAAGGCAGAGGCCTGATCATATGAAGACTGTGTGTTTTTTTTGCCAAGTGAAATAATCTGGTTTCATGGCGTTATTGAAACTTTGTTGCACAATACATCATCACAAGTGATACCTTTTCTGCTAGCCTGGCAGTGTCCCGTGCCTTGGGTAGTGTTGTTCGGATTTGCTCATGCTCAAACAGCGAGGTAACCAAATTTCTGGCAAGAGCTCAGTCGAATTACGGTTTTGTTTTATGTAGTACACTTACCGGAGCATCAGCATTCGGTGGGAAGATGTCCTGGAAAACTTACGAAACGCTACACCATGCTTCATTGCTGTTGAATGGAGGAGTAATCCTGTCACGAGCGTGATGTGTCACCCATAAAGGGTTCTTGGTTCAGCCCATTATGCGTGTATTAGCCCCCCTTGCCTTGGCCACTCTCTCGCTTTCTGCCCTTTCTTTGGGTTCACCTCTTGACAGCCAAGCCGTTCTCCTGAGTGGCAATATTGTCCAGGAGCCTCGCTGGAAGTACAGTACATGTGGTATGTTACCATCTCACTCCTTGCTATCCGGTCCAATTTATGGGTTATTATACACAGACAACGATGAGGATCCTATCGTCCACATAAAGTCTATAGAACTCAGTCCCGACTCACCTGCGCCAGGGAAAGATCTCACAGTCAAAGTGAAAGCGGAGACGAGCGAGACTATCGAGGTACAGTTCCACTACCTGATTACCAGACAGTAGTTAATAGTGGTTTGTGCAGGACGGTGCATATGCTGACGTGACTGTAAAACTTGGGCTTATCAAACTCTTAAAGAAGGAATTCGACCTATGCGAGGAAGCGTCTGTTGCTTCCCTTCTCGATTGGCTTGACACCGTTGGACTGACGTACACTATAGACACAATGCCAATACCTCTGTACAATGTCCTGTCACTCCTGGATTTTATGAGGTTCAGCAAACTGTTTCTCTTCCAAAAGAAATTCCTCCGGGTAAGACCTGATACAACTATCATCTAGTCGTAGTTTGACGGTCTTTAGCCAAGTTTCAAGTCAGAGTTGAGTCGTTCAGCGCTAACGACGACCTTTTGTTTTGCTTGGACCTTGAGGTCGACTTTGGGTGGAAGTTCCCTCACCGCGGGTAGACGTTTTTCTTTTCAGGAAGTACTGGGCATCATTCCTGAACTATGTACTGCTTCACTATATCATCTCATTCCATCCCGATAGAAATTTGAACAGGACAATTCCTGACCTGGACTGCAGATTGCCTAGTCTAGATGTCTGAAACCAGAAAGGAATGGTTGGTCTTGCACTCCATCTAGCGCCGATATGGGAAACTGTTGGGCGAAGCCTTAATGGGACAGCGGGACAGCGAACCAATTCTCTAAGCCGTTGTATGACCGCATTAGGTTGGTTCCCTTGTTAGTTCCGAATTGTCAAGGCACCACACCAACAGTCTCCATATTGAACAACGTATCCTGCAAATGTGAGGCCGAACATTGATATGATAACAGCAACCTTGTCCTATGTAGTCATAGTCTGCGGTTCGATCTGATAGAACTGACCTTCGCCCCTAACAATGTCGGAATTACAAACAAGCCAGCTTCTGATGTCACATGGACAGATATCGGCATCATATCATTGTAGATAGAGGTCAGGGATCAGAAGCTGGACGTTCTTTCCGACAATTGATCGGGTCTTTGTGTTGCGATCATTCCCGAGTGAAACCCCGTCTTCTCTTTTTTCCTTGACTTGAACACTCTCAAGCTCTCAGGGAGACAATGCCGAAAAGCGCCAAAAAACGCCAAGATAAAGCCGCCGATTTCGTCGTATAGTAACTGCTTTCGTATGTCCAGAGTAGCACGCTAATTCTGCCTCAGAAAGCAAAACTCAAACTAGGAAAGGAAAAGAAAGCACCTACTAATGTCATCGATACGTCTTTCAAAGCACGCTGTGAGTTGTCCGACGTTCGCAGGTGTAAGCTAATTCTCACTAGAGCCAGCGATCGCACTCCCGACACAGAGTATCGTCGCTTTCAGAGACGAGAATGTACCGACAACAAGGAGAAATCTCACAATTGACAACCTACTGATGCAATTGAAACACTATAGTCCATCTGTCAAGAAGGGTGCTTATGTTCGTTTTTGTTGTTGTTGTCACTGCTCATGAGGTCGTTTAGAGGCTCTACTCGGCCTCACTGAACTGCTGGAAGCACATTCAATTCTCATCAAGCAGAATTTAACCCAGCTCATAAATCAGCTTTCTCGTATGATTGGTGATGAGGTATGCCCATTGTATTTTTGTTGAAGGATCTTCACAGGACCCTAGGATGCAGGGGTCCGCAAGCAACTCCTCACAAATTTATCTTGGATACTCCCCCAAATATCGAAGGTTAGTTATTCTGGCAGCGCCTCCTATCTTCTTTACTGAATACACGCTTCATTGCAGGAAGACTTGATCCCTCATGCTTCGACACTTATACTTTATACGGCATCTGCACAAACACACATCTTTCCTGAAATCCGGATAGATGCTGTTCGTTTTCTGACCTTGTTTCTCGAGTACATACCCGAGCCTATCCTTGACGGATGGACAAGTATGGATTCCAGCTACGGAAAGCGCATCTTGGAAGGCTATCTTGGGAATTTGAATGCGGGAACGAAGTACGGGAGTTTGGAAGGTAATCTCTCCCATAAGTTTACTGGATACTAGTTTGAACTGAAGTAGGGCCTGCGATGATGACATCGATTTCAAGTGTCATACTCTCGTCATCAGTGAGTGTACTGGTGTAGCATCATTTTTCTTCATGCTTGACAGCCTTTCAGTCGAAGCTTGCGATATTGCAATCGTTTTCAGTATTCCTTCGAGCAGGATTGTCAATGAATTATCCTAAAGAAAATTCAAGAAACCCTGAAGGTCCTCTTTATGCTTGGTTCATGTCAAATTCCTTTTCGACACCAAGGGCTTTTAAAGAATTTGAAAACCTCTTCACCCCTTCCATTTCTACTCATATGCAACCCCACTGCTCGGGAAAACGGACCTTCGATTGGACAAAACTGGAAGAACCTCCTCAAGACTACCGTCTTTTTGACATTGATGTGTCATGGACAATACGAGATGTAGAAGATGTCATCACAATTCCAGAAAGACTATCAGAGAGAAGCGATGTCGAGAGTTCAATATCAGCTTTTCTTGTGGTACGAAGTAAATGGATGTTGCTTCTCTCAAAACTCATCTGTGTATATCAGCATCTCGCACGAACATTACATCCTCTCCTTGTGTCAATCATTTTGGACTGTGCTCCCTCCATTTTTTCCCCCGATGCCAGGAGCAGTGAGATCGAAATGTCGATGATGGTGACTGTCTGCCAAATTGTATCGCTTTTATATGGGACACTTCTGGGAAGTGCCGAGGTGGTAAGTGACACCAGTGCACATCGGTTGTCGAATAGCTCCCAAGTTCACTAGGTTCCCACATCGTCCTTGCTGGAGTTGGAAGCACTCCTAGGTTACTTGACGCCTTATTTCCCCTTCACAGCATCGAAGTTTCATATGAAGGTCAGAGTCCCAGATAAGTCTATCTCCCAAGGTATTGATAAAGAAGTTCTTTTAAGTCTGCCGAGAACTTTCAGGCCTTGGATCTCATTTACTGCGAACTTACGTCGTTTCTCGTTCTTCGCTCTAAATCAACTTTTACGAATCCTGGACGATCATTGAAACCTAGTAATACACCGACGATGCAAGTCTCCATGGTCAGCGATTATATCACGATGTCACTTCGGGGTCAAAATACATCGATACCCTCTTCCTTGACAGCAGATGTTTACCTTGCGCTCTTGCCAAGTATCTGGACAGTTATCAATGACCCCTATCCCGAGCCATCATCCCATGTAACTGGCGTTCTACAAGCACTTTTAGAGCATGCGAGTCAAACGCCCTCAAAGTCCAGGACAAAACATATTACGATCGAATTTGTGGCGAGGCTACTTCTGGTCAGTCCTTATGAATTGAAGATTAATTCTTTGCATATGAATCGTCCACTAGCTCGAACTCGAAAAGAATTATCTTGGTACTTTCCGAGCCGGAAGCAATAATAAGGCACGGCAACTATTCGAGGATTGGTTAATTAACCTACCTCAAGTCCTGTGGGAAACAGGAACATCTGAACCCATGACAACGGAGGCGAGTCCATAACGTCGCATGACATCTTTTAAATAATTTGACAACAAACTTTGCAAGGTTATCCTACGATTTCTATTGCGTTGGTTACAACACCGAACGTCGCTGGTCCAGGTGTGTAGTCGTTTATGCCATCAATAGCCAAGATAGTTAGTCCAATCTCACAGGTAATTTCTCCATTGGCGTTACGTTTGATACCTTATTTCACTTTCAACCACCCTGTCCGCGGACAACTCTTTGGGCCATACCGTAATATTTCACCTCCTCTTCAGCAGCTGTGTTTAGAAATGGTGGCTACTCTACTTGCCTGTGGACGCCACTGCGGCATTGGTGTATCCAAAGATTGTGACAGTCTTTTCAAGGCGATCAATTCAACAATAGCAGGCACTCCCAAAAAGGAGTACTGGGTACACTTGTACATGGGTGTTTCTTAATCAGTGATCAAAAAATATCCTTGTATGTATGCGTCTAAATGATCTTCTACATCAATTTGCTACACTACCAGAGTTATTGAAGCAGTCAAACAGAAAACACATACATTACTATATAGCAAGTAGGTGGCTTCATGGAGAATATTGAGCCAGCTCAATAGGGAAGATGACAATGCCTTGCAATGCCGACCGCGACTTCAAGAAGCGGGTGGAATGAGCACATCAAGTACCACCTGTCATCGAGTGGCAGATTAAAAATAAAAAGACAAAGAAAGGATCCAAGAGCATTCAAAGCCAAACCCATTCGATATTCTTGAGGCGGCCAATGGCAAAGTCAGCGAGCTCGTTGAAAGCGGAATCAGATAAATCCAAATCTGTTAGCTGGCAAGCTGTACAACGATCCGTGATAGTGACAGTGACAGACTTGTCCCCATCTGTTGCATTATTAGAACAGAGAAAATTTCACCTAGTGATCACTCACAGGTGACGGCGACTTTGCGCCCACAAACGGGGTTATCGTTCGGATTGATGCCATTGTAGCCCCTGATGTGTAATTCGTAAGTAGCTCCATCAAGATGAAGGGAGAAAAAATTACGGAAAAGCGTCAAATAAGAGGTGAGAGACGGCAGCGATGTGGTCAGAGTCTCTGTTCGTCACACCACATGCACCAAGACCAGCTGCCGGGACAAGTGAACAGGGGTAGCGGAATAAGGAAGAGAGCAACATACTGGAATAGAAAGTACCTTCCCCATTCTGGGTACCGACCATAAAGCTGGGGAGGTTGGAAGATGGAGGGGAAGACGGCTTTTTGGTCGTCACCGGGGGTTCTGCCTCCTTGGTGGAAGATGGAGACGGCTTCTTGGTCGTCACTGGGGGTTCTGCCTCCTTGGTGGAAGACGAAAATGGCCTCTTAGTCGTCACTGGAGGTTCTGCCTCCTTGGATGTAGAGGTAGATATTTCTAGAGTAGTGGTGGGGGGCACCTCATGTGAGGAAGTCGATGCCGAGGCCCCGTGGGTGGTGACCGCCGATGGAAGAAGGACCTTTGTGGATTGCCCTGCGCTAGATGAAATCACCGCGGAAGAGCGGGGCCTGCAACGCTTGTTTTGGCGCTTGCGAACAGGGGCCGTCAAATCAACAGAAACTAGAGTATCAGGGATTGGGCTGGGAAGGCGGGCGGCGAGAGCACGGTGAAGGCCATGAGGGACATGAGGAGTGGCGAGAGCGTGGGTGGACAGAGCAAAGGAAAGGAAGAGAACAAAAACCTTAGTGAAAGACATGGGGAAGGAATGAGTGACTCTCGCCGAGGATTGGAACGAGTGATACTTATAGAATCTGCACAAGCGATCTGTTGCCGGATATTTGGCCTCGCAACGTGCCTCCCACGCAATTTCATTCAATTTCATTCCCACAATCGGCCATATATGTAATATTAGATCCCGGCACTGGCTTTGGCCGCATACATTTTCACTAATCTCGTATTTGCCGCATCACCCAGGCTCTTTGCGCAGACATCTATCTGTCCCAGTAGCAGCTGGCTCTGAAGCCGGGGAGGTTCTGCTGGGATCTTGAACAGTCGGGTGACATCCTCCTCTGGAAGTGGCGCCAGGCCCTGTGCAATACGCGCCTGATTCTCCTCCTGCCTCTTGGCAATGTAGTTATCTGCCCTTACTCGTTCTCGAGCGATCTGCCGCATCACGTACGACACATTACCATCCTCTACCCGATATGAATCAATCGACTCTACAATTTGCTTCAAGTTCCTCGTTACATTGTCTGTCCCGAGGTCAAGTGCCGAATAGGAGGGCGTCACGCCTGTCTCATATGCCTCATCGGGACTGGCATCAACGAGTGGTGATGGTTTTGGCTTCGTCAGAGCACCGAGGAATGAGCTGAGAAGAGGATTCGTGCGGATTTTGAGAGGAACTTCCTCAAGAATCGAAGAGAAAGTCAGTTGGTGCATCATCAGGCTGCAATAACCCCTTGTCAGCACATGGTTCAAAAGCCAGATAATGAAAGCCCCGCGTAAACACACTGGTCATTCTACCTACCTCGTCGTGTCAAGATTGGAATTCTTGTATGCATCCGTAAATGCAGCTGTCAACCGGTAGGCGCGGAATGATGCGTTTCCCCGTGCAGTTTGCGATATATCTGATTAATGATGCCACAAACAGGGATTAGATTCATAGAGCTCCGTCAGGAAGTTGACAAACCATGTATAACAACGACACCTCCATGGCGCAACTTCTCTTGATGAATCATCTGAGTATCTACTAGAGTTTGATTATAAAAGGCACCAAGTGTCGTGGCTTGGTAAAATCCGACAACGTTATCGTCTGCCTGCACCTCTTTCAGTGAGCGCAGCATTGATGCTTGATGGCGAGCTAAAGATCGTTAATCTACGTCTTGATTCACACAAACAAAGAAACATACCAATCACTTTGGTAGACTTGTCGTCGTCATCGTGCGAATGGTATGGGAGAGGGAATGAATTAGAAACCTCCAACGTGCTGTCTAAATCTAGACCCAGTAGCAGTCCATGGGCAGTAGCTGAGGATGCTTCGTATGCATGTTTCATGATTTTAGAAACAACCTGAGCATGGACATGAGTGTTTTCAATAAATGGACTCAGAAAATATGAAGGAGCACAGAAGCTTACCATACCATCCAGTTGAACACCGGTGATTGGGATTTCAGCCTCAATATCTACTAGCTTTGCCATCGAAGCTGGGATCGCTTCGTATTTTGGTTGAGGAGAGGCCTGTGCATCAGAAGGTGACGGAAGAGATGCTGCGAGAGCAGCAGCCATAGAAGGGGCAGCCATTTTTGAGAAAGCAGAATACACTAGCGCAAAGGTTTAGCGCACGCTTAGCACACCATACGAAAATCCCTGAAAGCTTTTGCCAAGCAGGGCCAAATTCAACTGATGATAAGTACCAGCTCAGAACTATCGGAACATTTAATCAGTCTTTCCTTTCGATTGTATGTGGACCTTGTCGAATCAAATAAGCAGGCCACAGAAGATCAGAAGGGATAGGTTCTTGATTGAAATTGTCTAGGCAGATCACAATAATATTGTTGGAGCAAAAAATCTACCCTGTCACCTGAGCAGAGTTTGAGTCATAGGTGTCAAATTTCATACCCAGTAGGGGGATCCCAAAACTCTAACGTTCCAGAGTTCATTAATATGTGCATTTAAGTAGACATCTTGAAGTTTAAAAATGAACCCAACCAATTATATGTCTTGACTCTGGAGCCAGACCTGGAGATAAGTTGGCGCTGACAAGAGTGAATTTGACTCGAAGTCAGTATTTTCACCGAGTGCAATAGATAACGGAGCCTTCCGTTTGATAGGGTCATCGAACGATGACTAAGCGCACCGCACAGGGTCCACATTCACGAGAGACAGGAGCTAGATGTAGGCGGAGGGTTGAAAAGTTGCTATCTGTTTTGGCCACTCCTGAAGGAAGTCACATTCACAAGTAATGTATGGCCACTCTCTGATGCTAGTCACACCCACAGTGGTGACACTCTATTCAGTAGACCATGCTGCTCCAAGATTCTATTTAAGAAATATCAGAGACCATCAGATGTGAAATTATTGATACTGATAATTATTGATGTCCAATCATAACCAGGTCGGATCGAGACTATGAAGCTGTAATCTGAGATGCTCAGTAGTCAGCTCAATGTCGAATTAAGTATAGATAGTGGTTTACATAAAGCATTATACTTCTGCACTCTGAAAGTGGCTGAAACCACCATAAGGAACAGTAAGTTGGGATGACGGTCATCACACATGATGTCAAGTCTCAGTGTTGAAACACGCACCAAATCTATATCAGCGTCTGGAAGTCGGACTTCATTGTTTGTTTGACCCAACTTTCGAAGGACGGCGTGGATCAGGAAGTAGTGGAAGTAGTGGTATGATCACAAGCAATTCTGGGCCGAAACATCTGTTCTTGTCAGGTGACTGTACAATATTTGAACAGACCTCGAAAACAATTCCTTGCTCATCACGTGAGCATTATCGCTTGATCCGAGCTCATGGATCACCGTAAGAAATTTAGGAGTGTGGTGCAAACCTTATGTCTGAAACAACTGTGATTCCCGTAGCAACAGTCTTAGGGGCGACAACGGTATCACGTGCATGAGGTGGCAATGATTGGGATTCCCACTGTCTTTACCTAGTTATTTCATCGTGAGGCCTTCGGTAAAGGAGAACGTTGTCAGCAAATTGTCAAGTTCACAAGACATAATCCAAATATAACTTGAATCCATAAAAGGCTAGAGAACATTCTGGCAAGTCTCCCAGACCCCAAATTTTTCCCGGCATCTCGGCATGGAATACTGGGTACTCATTTCCACAGGAAGCCATCCAGTACTTTCTTTGCAAAATAACCTGTTTTGTTGAGAGACTTGGGTAGTCCATACATTTGAGAGGATTGTGCAGATTCACAGAGGCACACGGACGTTTTTATCTCGGAAACCATTTTTTGAACCACCGGTAGGCGATCACCGAGGGGCCGAAGCCCGATTAAAACGAAGTTGCATCTCTTCTTTCTTTCCTTCTTGAGTGCAGCCATGGGCCTGTCCCGCTCGGCAAGAATTATTATTCTCCTTGTCATAGATGTTCTCTTCTTCTTTGTCGAGCTCATCGTTGGTTCGTATCCTTTAATCATGCTCTCACATAAACCCAATACTTCGCAGGGTATGCTGTTGGGTCTCTTGCCCTCGTCGCAGACAGCTTCCATATGCTCAAGTACGTCATCGTCTACCGTTACCCTTTCCAGAAACTTACCCAAATTGTCTGACTAGCGATGTATTGAGCCTTATCGTGGGCTTGTATGCCATAAAGGTCGTTTCAATGCCATTTTGTACCTGCCCTTGTCTAACTTCGTAGGTAACCAGCTTACCACATCCACGTCAACCGATTCCCGCTATTCCTATGGCTGGCACCGGGCCGAAATCCTGGCTGCTCTTGTAAATGGCGTCTTTCTTTTGGCACTTTGCTTCTCTATATCCTTAGAGGCATTGGAACGGTTTTTTAAGACTCCAGGTTTAGTTACTACTGTCATGGCTTGCTCTTGTCATCTCACACGTCCTCAGAGGTATCTAATCCACAACTTGTCATCGTTGTTGGATCCCTCGGTTTAGCGTCAAACATCGTTGGACTTTTTTTGCTCCATGGTATATGCTATCCTCTATATTGCAGACCTTCTCGGTTCTAATCGTAGCAGAACATTCTCATTCGCACAGTCACCCTCATGCATCCCTCGAGTCGCCAAGTGTTACCACTCAATCGACTTCGGTTGGAGAAGTCTCGCCGACAAAAAAGATCGCCATACCCGATCGACCAACTTCCCCCAGTTCTGATGCTGCATACTCCTACTACGGCCATCCTGCCGCTACTCGCGCCTCACTTCAGAATGTGGCACAAGAAATTGCCCAAGCGAACTCTCCTTCGGCCATAAATTCCCATGCTCACCAAGGTTCTGATATCCCTGATACCAATTACTCAAGAGGTCGACGTTCGACGTCAATTGTCAATCCCACAAGCGACGAGATCTTACCTTCATCTGAAGAAACTCCTTTACTTGGGGACCTTGAGAACCGTGCTTCTCCGAAGTCACATTCCAATCCCCATGGGGGTTCGATGAATGTGCGTGCTCTGGTGTTGCATGTACTAGGTGATGCTCTCGGGAATGTAGGTGTCATTGCTACAGGATTTGTCATTTGGCAGACCTCGTGGTCCTTCAAATACTATTTCGACCCCCTTATCAGCTTGGTTATTACTGTTATCATATTCTCTAGCGCACTTCCTCTTGGTAAGTACCGGCAAATGCTCTGGGTTCCAATCATTCATTTACTTCGTTGTATGAGCAGTCCGTAGCACCTCCTTCATTCTTCTTCAAGGAGTCCCGGCGGCAGTTTCTCTAGATGAAGTTAGATCATCTATCCTGCAAGTCCCTGGGGTCATTTCTTTACATGAACTACACATCTGGCAATTGTCAGAGAACAAAATTGTCGCCTCCGTCCACGTTCGTTCTGAAAGAAGCCACGATTTTATGCCCATAGCTGAAAATATCCGGCGGGCTCTCCACCATCTCGGAATTCACTCTTGCACAATACAACCTGAATATCCTCTTTCCAATACACCTGTGGGCTCGGTACGCTGCTGTCAATATTGATAATTTCACAAGTAGTCTGAGGATTCTTAGGGAAATGATGACACGCCCTGTCTTGTACCCTGCCCTCCGGACCAAGCATGTGACCCAGCTCAAAATGCTTGTTGCCGTAGGTTTTTATTAGCGACCTTGCTTGAACTCATGCTAATTACTGTTTCATAGCTTCTCTTGCCACTGATGTATAGAGATTTATATTTACATCTACACGAGAGAAACTATATCGTATAAATGTCATTTTCCTTTCATGCATTGAGTTCCTTTACAAAGAAAGGAAAGTTGGTCACGAATCCCTGAGATGTGGCCAGCTTCTGCCCCACTAATTTGCCAGCAGGTCTATCCTTCTGCGCCCGGAGTCCCGCAGCCAATTGTCTAACCATTGCTGGACTGTGTTGTCCCAGGATTGGCCTATGTTCACCGCAGATCGTGCGAGCCGCCCAATCGAGATGTGCAGCTGCTGTGAGTGCAGAGGAAATGACAATGGCTAAGATTTCAGCAGTGACATTCTGTTCCGCTGGTTGTTGAGAGTCAATATTGCTTATAAGAGAAGGAAGCACAAGATGCAGAAAAATGGGTAATAGTGGCGGGGTTTGAGAAGACCTCGGAGTAGCTAAGACGAACGTCGCCAGTCGTTTGACGATTGCAATCTCCCTCATGCTCCCTGATATGATTATTTCGGACCAAAGAATTTTTAAAAATTTCGTCGGTGGCGAGATGCGTAAACATTTCTCAACGTTTAGGCTTGGAACTTTCTGTCCAGAGGCGGCGGTTATAGCGTCGTGTATATCTTGCTTCGGCTGTTCTTCCCAGCTGTGGAGATTGACCGGAACCACCCGATTAGTATCTAGAGTAAAAATTAGGATTTAACTCAAGATATTTGGGAGATAGTTTTTTATCCCACACCTAAATAGTTCCTTCCAGTGACCTCTGTTAGTTTGTCTCGAATTGCAGTTGCATTGAAAGTAGCGATATTTTTGGTCCGTTTCAGGGTGGTGAGACTATACAGTTGATTTTTACATAACAAGAGCACTGGACGAGGACAAGAAGGCGAAAGAACAAATGTCTGGAGGAGGTCTAGGAAGGCTGGATTCACGGACCTACCAGCACAGATAAACTCAAAATTGCAGCTCAGAAATGCAACTCACTTAGATGATTCAGATTCTTTCAACACCCCTCTCACAACATTGAACAAGGTCCAATTGAGAAGAGGACTAGTAAAGTAGGAAATCCCGTTGTTGAGGATATCAGGATCCAGCTTAGACCTGAGAGCCTGAGCAATCAGGCTCGTGGATAATCGCAATAGGAGCTTGAGTGGCGTAGATCTTACAGAAGATATAGATGGTGAGCTGAACTGATAGCACGTGCAACTAGGCTAACCTTATAATATCATCCTCGATCCCTTCGCTACTGCTGTCAAATAAAGCCTTGAACCAAGCAGTAAAGGAATTCGCCTCATCTGACGAAAGAGTTCCAGGGTCCTGAACAGTAGTGGACGAAAAGAGATAAGAGGCCGAGATCGACTGATCCATGAAAGAAATATGACTCGTGCTTAACTTAGCTTCCATATCAACAATTCAAAAGCTACATTACATTGAAATTGGACTCTTACCCGAAACCGGACGACAGTGTATTGCACCAAGAGCACAACATCTCCTAGATGGCTGACTGCAGTCTGTGGATCACCTGATGATTGATAAATCCCTTTCCTTTTCCTATCTTACATAGAGACTTACCGACAGTCCCGCAATCATATTCTTCCAGAAATCCCAAGGCGCGGAAGACGAGTTCAGTAAGCTTTATATGTAGTGCAAGGATGTCCAAAGCAAAGTCGCTTATGTACAAAATCTTGCAAAGATGACTGAGGTTATCTGTGTCCAGAGAAGTCGCGAACTGGGTGAAGCGCTGGAAGGACGTGGAGAGTCAGAAGCTTGCCCCGCTAGTAGCTGACAAAAAAAAAGGCACCTTCAACACGACACATGCGAAGGTGTGATGTGTGCTACTGTCGCGCCATAGACGGACGATCCAATTACATACATCAGTAATTTCTACATCCAATGCTAACTTGCTTTCAAGGTATAGCTGTCAAGGGAGCATTAGGGTTGGGCTAACTTCGAACAAGACATTTACCGCAAAATCTGCACCCGCCTCCTGGGATTCAGCAAAAAGCCGAGAGCCACTCTCTGCGTTAAAAGCGGGATCTAATTGGAGTGCAAAATTCGAGTCTACCAGGTCGCACTGAATCAAAGAATGAAGCAGGTCTCGATTGAAAGACCGTCCTCTTAGCCCCCGACTCATTAGTTCGCATCTGATGTGCCATTGAGACACTTACAGATCATCCTCAGAACTGCCTGTGGCTCGAGATAGGATATGTTCGCACTCAACTATGAGGTCTGGCCTTCTGTATATATACCCCAGGGCAGATAACATTGCACTTCTCTGTACCCAGTAAGGAGTTGGACAAACGTCAAATTTACCGCACCCACCCAGTCACTCTGAGATGTATGGACACCTTTGTTTGCAGTCTCGAACGACGCTAGCAAAGATGGAAGCTAAAATTACTACTCAATATGATCCCAAGTCAATGTATTGTTTGCACTTACACGTCCAACGATGAAAATTCTCCATATGGAGCTTGTCGTAGGATTTTGTGCTAAGCACATAAATGCAGTTGTCAGAAGTTGCGTATAGAAGACTCTTGGTGTCCACGCTGTCCATCGCAATATAGCAATTAACGTAGACACAGCATCATTCGTACTACCGACACCATAATCGTGCCCACGTTGGTGGATCTGTGACTTGTTAAACCAGACTCGTCTCGTCCTGAGAAGTGACCTACCCACTCATGAAATGTAAGTCCAAAAGTAATGACATCTGAGTCTGAACCCTGGACATCGGCCTTTCCCATGCTGAGCTGCATTGACTGGATCATCTGTGCTTCTCGTGCAGCCTTTACATCATCCCCCATCGAGAGACTCAAGGAAAACCCAAAGGTTTCCAGCATTTGACGAAGATCGGTTTCCAGCTGGTATGAAGTAAGCAGGTCATTTGCATCAGTATAGAGCATGGCAGCTTGAGTGTTGGATATCTGTGAAAAGTCGGAAACGCAAGAAAGAAGAAGTGCGGTGAGCTGCGAGGCGGAGGAAGTCAGTTGATGGAAGTGGGAGATTGGGAGCGTGTATGTGGTACGAAGAAGAGCCATCGCATCTTGTATTTTATTCAAAATGGAGGCCGGAGTTTCAGAAAACGATACGATAGAACCGATAGGCGCCATTTCGGACCTATAGTGAGCTTCCAAAGCCACCTGGCAAAGGAGGTCCAGCGTTGCGACTGCATGCAGATCTGGGGACCGAGCAGCTTGTAGAAACGTAGTGACATACGCTGCAAGCGATAATACTCCATTATCGATCGCATGCTTCAAATATCCTTGTAATTCAGGATCACCGGGATAAGATGAGAACAACACCAATATCGAGTCTGTCGACGAGTTTAAAGGTCTGCTTCAGCTCAACTCAAACATCAACATAAAGAAGAACAGACTGCTAAGATTATTCTCGGTAGCATCATGGGATTGAGAATCTATGAATCTACGACACAAAGCTAGCCACTTTAAGGAGTCAATTTAAGACGATAGTTGAGCAGATGGCACATACCTTAGAAGCAGAAAACCCACTCTGGAAACAATTGCGCGTAAGCTCGTCGAGATTAATGTTCATGCTTGTGTACCCGCATTTGGATATGAACGGACGGACGACGGGTGTCGCTCGATCCCACGCTCCCTCCCACACTCAGTTTCCGAAATTCTTGTTGTCCTATTACTAGATTCTATAATAGTCACTAGCTATTTTCCATTTACTCAAGTATATACGATGGGCCTTAACCGGATTTATTTGTCGACTGGGAGGCTGTCCATACCATTTTGAACTACCTCCAATCCACCCTCTTGCTGCTGAAGGGCTTGGCGGAGCCGCAAAAACTAGAAAGCCATTAGAGGGACTTGTGTTAACGTTGAATTGTAGGACAAAAAAAGACACACCTTTTGTTCTTCCCTGAAAATCTGGTCTTTCATTTGCTTTGTTGTTTTCTCCATGTGGATGAGAAGTGACTGGAAAGTCGTTTAAGTTGAGAGGGATCATCACAATGCGGTTATATTTCACTCACTCGAATTGATCGGCTACTAAGGCATCGATAGCTCGAAATTCGTTCGAGGGATGCGGGTTTTATACTGTTATGACGAAAATGGTCATGGAGAAACCCAACATAATGCTCTAGGCACTCAAGGTAATGCCTCTTCTTCTCATGCGATGTGATGCTCTCTGAGGTAGAGTCAGAAGACGCCAAAAGTGAAGCATCAGAAGCTGGCTCGATTGCGTTGCGCGTAGACCTTGCAGGTAGAGGACGATGGGGCTTATTCATGATGCGAGTGGACGAGTAACGCTCCTGTCTGAAACTCGGATGAGGAGCTTGTTGAGATTGATTTTCTTGTGTATAAAGCTCGACCAGCAATTCGCTTGGTGTCGGAAATGTCAATGGCATAGCCACATTTGACGAGGGTAAGCAAGAGGCGCCAGTATGGTTGTACCGTTGTACCTGTGGGTATTCAGGTTGAAACCCGATTGAGGGTTGCATAGGAAGGTGAGGGTTCGAGGTTCGAGGTTCAACCACCGTATAATCTTCAGGGCAGCACGAGCTGCTCCTGAGAATTGGGGCGCATCCGGATACAGGTATTGGCGCATGTAAGCGTAGTATATCCGATGGCCCTTCACCAAGTTCAAGTCCAGTCCAGTATGTACTATCCATGTGCTCTTGAGAAACGGGTGCGTCCAGTGGAGGGTAGGAACATCCTTCGCGAGAAAACTGAACAGGGGCGGGATCAGAGGGCAATCCGAATGGAAGGACTAGTGGCCCATCCTTTGCACCGCCGCTATCCTCGACAGACTTGGAGACGAGTCAGAAAGCTGGCAACGGGGATAATCATAAAGGATCCACCTCATTGCCACAGCTTGTATAGTAGCCATGATGCTGGCCGTGGTGAAATGTGTAGTCGAATTGCAAGGTGCCATCCATGGTAAAAGCGCAGGGAATAGAAAAAAATCAGCCGGCAAGGTCAAAGTACTCGGTGAGATCCCCTTTTAAATGACTTTGTGGGAGAGTGAGTTGGTTTGTCGAGATTGTATACACGTAATGGGCGTAATAGCAAGCACCAAAAAGAGCGTGATGACTGAGATGATAGTTGCCGAGACGAAATAGTCCATGCGAGGCTACATATCAGGCAGTGATGCAGAGCGGCCAGATCCCAGATCTCGACCCGGGCTAACATTAGATTCACCTGGATCTTCGAGGTAAATTCAGGGACATGTTCGCAAAATAGGAAATTTGCTTGCTTTCAAGCTGGGATTGCTACTTGGATATATGGCGGAGACTAAGTCGGCTGGAAAGATCGAAAAACCCATGATCAACAGGTCGCATGTTGAAGATGCAACCTTTGTATCTGTATTCTGTTACATGGAACGGACATCATCACATCCAGATTGTATACAAAGTGGAGACGAAACCACTGTTGCCGTTGCATCCACCTAGAGAAGTTATTAATCAATCCCACGATTTCAACGCAGGAAGTCCAAGTGGAATGACTTGAAGAATTCCCCGAAAAAAAGAAATAGCAAGACCGTTACTGGAATGAATGGACCTCTCGCTACAGTGTGCACGTAGCACTTGTCTTCGCTGTCGATCGAAGGCCATTTGGAATTTAATGCCGATTTGAGGCCAGCCTGAAGGGGATTACGGAAGAGCGGCGAAGATTTTCTAAAGACCGGCGAGATCCAGAGGAAGGTACCCGTTTTGCAAAAGAGGGAGTTTGTTGCAAGCGACCAGGGATAGAAGCGGTGTGACCAGATTCGGTGACGTGGACGAAAGTCACGTCGCGGTAGAAAGGCTAATTTGCTACAATGTTCTCTTAATAACCGGATCAGTTGGGGCAGGTGCCCAGATCTGGAATCTGGATCAACCTCGCACAAGATTCAGGAAATCTGGTAGTTAACGCGCGGATCGAGCGGAATGGTTGCTCTTCGCAAACATTGGCCTCAATGCCCTGACATTGCGCCGCTCCCCATCTCAGATCTGTCCATACAATACTTATATTCAACCCACCTCGTCCTCGTCCTCCACGCCATGCCCACACGCATCCATATGTCTCCATCCCCCGACTACCCATTCCCACTCCTCGAACAAGACCATCACTACTACTCTCCCTCTTCAAGCGACAGCGCAAGTTCGCAGTGCGCAGAGCTTCCTCATCTCCCGGAACAGGTTTCCTTACCGGAGCCTCGCCCATACTTTACGCAGTCTACTTCACGTAGGCTGCGGATTGCACACCCATACGCCCGGCTGCTTGCCAAAAAAGACGATACAAAGAGACGTCGAATTTGGAATCATGCTCTTGAGAAATTCATCTTCAACCCATATGAATTGTATGTGATGCCGATATCAAGACAGGAGCCGCTCAACACACAACTTGATAGATCCACACTGGGGGCACCTCATCGCCGGACGATTTACCTCGCTAGTCTGGAAGCTCACATCGACAAGCTACATGCACAACTTCTAGAGTGAGTCGCAAACACTGCCCACCCCTTTAGCCTCCTCACGACATACCAAGGATGAATTGCTGTCCTGTATCTGTAGCTGAACTGGAGCCTTTTCGTGGCCTAAACTCAAAAACGGCCAAGGTCAGTTCATATGCTTCTCTGCCCATCCATTTGTCAACTGATCAAAATGCACAGAGCATGGTGTCAAGCCTACAGCACGAGGTCTCAGTAGCAAGACTCAAGCTCCTCGAGTTGGAGCGAGCCGTAAGTCACTTGGCATGGTCCGGTTCAACATACTCAAACGTGAGATAGAACGCCGAGTTGGAATGTTTACTTCAGAAATCCAAGACCGCTGCTGAGCATTTGTGCCGGTTGTAGGAGGTTAATTTGTCTAGCGTAGATTTTTTGTAATAATACCGTTTCATGGTGCATAGTAGGATATACTATTCGGTGTTCTAACGAGTCTCGACACCCGCGGTGTACGATTCCTTCTTGGTGAGTATTCACCGTCCACGAATGCTCCACTGGGCATCACTTGCTCCCTAACTGGTCGACGGCTCATCGACTCTGAGTAATACTGCAGAAGTTGACTGTACCCAAGAAGAAACACACCTCAGATAGTTCAGGCAGTCAAAGAAACATGGCAGGCCTTTAGATCACAACATTCAAATTTCAAGGCGGTAGGTCCAGATAGGGAAACTCCTAATTATGACTGTCGACAACAAGTCGACAACATCCAGTATTGAGTCTAGGAACCTCCGTAGGTAAAATCAATGAGAGATGACCATAACGACAAGGATAAATGTCACTTATAAAGCATCATGCACTCTGCTAATCAAACATCCCGTGAATCAAGCTGAGTCAATGGTTATTCTAGCCACCGAAACCTACGACCATCGGATTAATTACAGAGGGACCATGACAAAGATTGAATTGCACACCGCAATCGTGGTCTATTGTTCATCATCCTGGACCAAGAACTTATGTTTTGTCCGCGATGCCACCTCCGTCATACCTCGACCACTGCCAGTAACACCAACTATAAAGAGATTGAAAAGTCAAACTCGGGTGTTGGGAAGTACGATACCAACTAACCTTTCCCTGTGGGATTATCGGGAGTTTTGAAGATACTCGTTCCACTGATCCCAGCTATATGAACACCTTTTTTCTCTGACTTTTTGGCAAACTTCTGCCAGCTCGCCTGCTTTTGGGTCTGCTCTTTCGCTTTGGCAGCTCTAACTTCAAGCTTTTTCTCATTCTTTTTCTTCTTCCTCTCCCTTTCCTCTTCTTCCGCTTTTGTGAGTTTGCGCTTGTTAGACGTTTGAGCGGTCGTCGAGTAGTTGGGAGGCATTTGCCTCAGGTCAGCAGCCTTAACGAGTTCTGTCGTATTATATGCTTTGAAGACAATGCTATACACTCTGTTCTCTGCAGAACCTCCAAGAGATGTGATCCGCGCTGGATACCAAGCATTATCCTTGGAATATTTCGCTAGACAGTCATCCCCTGCTGCCCAGACATGGGAGGGAGTCGATGTAGCAGATCGCCGAGAGCCTTCAACCTTGACCGATGACGCAGCCTCCCCTTGCGCAATAGCCACTTCGGTCAATTGAATGAGCTCCTTGAGCTCAGAACGCAGGGAGGCAAGTTCTCTACTATCGGGATCGGCAGAGAGAGCCGCTTCAACCTGGGATAGCTGGACCTGATACGTCTCGAGATCTGCCTTGTCCATAGCGAAGGTGCTAAAGAAGAGAGTGTAGTTCGAGGTGAGATTTGGACAGGAGCCTTTACGAATATCAGCGTGGGAACTTATTCCTACACGCTACTATATGGAAGGAAGGAATGTATCTGCACACAAGTCATCGAAGAGGCCATTCAAATGCTAACTAATGCCATATCCCACTACGATCAAGCCGAACTTTTGTGTCTTGTTTGGCCTTACTGCCTTGAGGTCGTCCCACCTGGCGCGTGCTTCGCTTAGAATGGTATTTGCGCTGCTGATATGAATGAGTCTTCGAAAGGTCTGACGTGACCCTGGTTTTGATGTCTGAAAGGTTTAAAGATTCCACCTTCTGGGTAAGCTCGTCTGGTGATCGTAGATGAGACCCGTTTTCGGGGATAGAGGCCTTTAGGGTATTAATGGGCGTGATGGCAGTCTCCGGAAGTTGGAGATTGTCTACGGTTAATCTTGATTGAGAGGGTGGTTCACTTGTGCTTAGTTCATTTGTTCTCCTCTTTGTCATTCCTACATCGTCTTCCACACTCTCGTTATCAGCATCCTCCCCCTCCTCCTCGTCTTCACTGTGCCCATCCTCCTCCTCCTCCTCCTCCTCCTCCTCTTCACTCTCTTCTGCATCATCATCATCCTGTACAATATCCATATACTCGTATGGGTCAATCAAAAGTGCTTCCAGAGGGGTACCGAACAGAACTCACTTTTTCCAAAATTGACATTTCTTCTTTCCCAAAACCACTCGCAGCTACCACTGCATCGAGTCTAAACCCCTCTCCAGATGACCCACTTCGTATGGTGCGCCTAAATTTGGGATAGAGCACACTTTCATATTGGAACCTACGGCGGAAAAATGTCCTGATACACTCGACATCACGGTTGAAATACCTATTCCCAAGTAAGGGGATGTACGCATCGAGGGTTATAGAACGTACCACTCCGCATTTTCATGCGCTGTGCTGACCATTTGAGGGAAATCAATGACAACAGGTTCTCCAGACTCTCGGCGGATAAGGATATTGAACTCGTTGAAGTCGCCATGAATGAGGCCGGCATGGGCGAATCGAACGATGAGATCCATCAATTGAGAATACAATTTTCCCGGGGATGACAGCTCGACAATTTGCCGCCTTGCAGATAAGTTATATAGGGTTGCTCCTGCCCCGCCAGAATACTCACAGAGGGTAAGCGTCGATGAACTCCATAAGTATGCAATGTCTAGCTTGGTCGATGGGACGCGGTACCGGAAAATCGTGTTCGTGGAGAACCTGCCAAATTAGCATTAACTTCATCTGAAGGCTGGTGGGATGCATATAGGATTTGCCTACTTTCATAAAAGCCCACTCTTTCTCGGCAGCGAGACGCGACATATACATCCATGACGCAGATTTCCGCTTGCCAAGGTAGTCGCGTTTTTGTTTAATTGCACGAAACGAGATACGTCCTAGTCTAATTCAGTCTCGAGTGCATCCTCTGTTCTCATTGGTGAAGACGAACCTGTGGAGTTTCAAGACCATCTCTCTACCACATGAGTTAGCAACAATATAGATATCTAGGAGAATCTTAAACTCCGACTGAAAAGGACTCGTTGCAAACGCACCGGATTCTTTACCAACACCAATCTGATTACCCACAGAATGCATAGAGTCTCGCTTCGAAAGTGCTCGCATTGCCAGATAGTCATAACCACCATATGTCAGGCGATACCCATCATCTGGTATACAGATTAAAGAAGGGGAGTAGAAGGTACTAGGGTCAACATACACTTTGAATTCTGAACCTTTGAGACTAGATTCCGCTTGGCCAGACTACCAATTAGTTTGTTTACGCCGCCATTTCTAAGCCCAGAGATTTGTACTATTAGAGGGGTTGGCACGATATCGTGGTTCTTGGAGCCCATTTCCACCTTGGCAAAATTTATCATTTGCAGTCTGCCGAGATTGAAACGATGGAATGAACGTACAGCGGTGAGGACCCGGAACTCGTCCGATGATATATATCTAAGATCTGTTGCATCGAGCTTCATGCTGCTGGCAGTGATAATTTTGAGTCCTTCAAGTTCAGGTGTAAGAAGCGTTGATCTGCCGTTTTAAAGTAAATCACCCGTTTGATCGTTGCCTAATTCAGCACGTCAATGATTAAACTGTCCAGATCTTGGCCATTTGTCCACACGGTATCTCTTTCCCTTCGCATAGAAATGGGTAGGAACACTGGCCGTATCCATCGGGCTATTGTTGTTGGTACCAATGCCAGGAAATCAGAATATGCTTAATTTGCGACCACAGGCTAGTTCCGGCGAAATCTTGGCCTGCCTAGGAGAGAATCTTGCCATGTACGTTCCTAGGGCGGCAGCTACAACATCAACGGTAACGTAATATCATTCGGAAGTCCTTCCATTCGTGCTCTGCATGCTTCAGAGCTGGAGGATGAGGAAAAAGATGCCATGTGGGATCTCTTCGAGAAGAATATGTATGGATTGTGAGTGAAAGGCATTGAGGTCCGAACAGAGATAAACTATTCAACTCAGATACTCAGCGTCTTCATTCGGATGGGAACCTGTGAAGCGAAAAGAGGAGATATTTCATAGGTTGTCACGGTTTCTTCTGGTGCAAGACTTAGAGCAAAAGGTGGTTGCTTTTTGTATGTTCAGGTTTGAAAATGAGGAAGGGGAAAATGTTGTTTACTGGTACGCTATGTTCTACCTCCATGATGCTGCCGGTAGATGGAGTGAATGCAGCTATGATATTCAGATATCTCCTCAGTACCACAGGGTGGGTCTTGGCAGGAAGCTGATTGATAACATCTGTACCATCGGCCAGGCATTCGGAATGGCAAAGATAGTAATAACGGTACTGAAAGGTAAGCACTAGCTTCCTGCCTAATTCCATATCCAACCGGTCTTAGCGAATACGAATGCAATGGCATTTTATTGGGCATGCGGGTGTGTTCATGTGTTACTCCTAGCTCTGACCCCTAACGGCGGAGAAACAAGATTTCATATTGACCCTAGCTCACCTAGCGTATACTTGCTAGAGGACGATCCAAGTGGAGAGAGCTACGACTATGAGATCATGTCCAAAAACTTTTAGTTCAAAGGCCTGAGCTAGAATAGAAGCTCATGTGTCCAAGTATACGTGGAATATCAATCCAACAAAGGTTCGGTTTGTACGTCGGTACAGAATAAATGGTGTGATTTGCAATTGACTCAAGATGTGACACTGCCAAAATGGCGATTGAAGCATTCGCTGCAGATGAACACCGATTGGATTCGTCGGAGGATGTCAGTTCCAAGCAACCAACTGATTGATGCATAGACTAGTGACTGGAAGAAGCTACCGAATCAATTGACGGTTTGTATGGCGTTGCTTGGCAAGGAACATCCCGCCCAACTATTGCAAGTTCTGAGTTTGTTCATTGAAAATCATGTTCTCGGCGACTCTCCGCTCTGCACGCCCCTGTGTATGCCGGATACCGGGGCGCCGCTTTGCCTCTCATGGTGCCCCTCAGTTTAATGAGCCTTCAGGATATCTTTTTGGCGAGAAGGTGCGTTTAGACGAGTCTTGCGTTGAGAAACCAATCTAACCTCTTGTACGTCAAGCCTCTTCCACCCGGGCAGAAACGTGTCAAGGAGGACTGGGAGAATGTTTGGTATTGTGGAATGTTTGGAACCATGGCATTTGCAGCTGTCTTGTTATATTACAAGCCTGATACAAGGTGCATCCGACTCAAGGGTTTCCTCAGTTCAACCTCATTAATCTGCCAATTTATTGCCTAGCATACAAACCTGGGCTCTTCAGGAAGCTAAGAATAGGATGGAAGCACGAGGGGAGAAATACAAATATGAGCCGTCGTCATCGTCGTCTTCATGACTGCATTAGTACCATGCCTCATGACCTTGTTCCACTAGATGTCTATATAATCAATCACTGGTGTTTGATTTCTACTAAGCACTAGTCAAGGCACACTGCTCTAGATGGATGTGGAGGACAGTCAAATAAATGCCTGCAGGCTAAATATGCTCTAATCACTCGATAAATTGATTGTATGCCTCTCTTGTCAGGAGCTTCTCTAGTTCCGACGGGTCCGATAGCTTGATTTTGCAAAGCCAACCTGCAAACTCTGGTTAGGCACTGAAAAGTAGCATTCGACAGAATCCTACCATCCTCCTCAGGGGACTTGTTGAGCAGGTGAGGTTGCTCTGATAGAGCTTCGTTGACCTCCTCAATCGTGCCAGAGGCAGGTGCATACTGTTCAGTTGTTATTTCTGACACGAGGATGCGAAACATGATTGCAACATACGATGTCCGACGCGGCCTTCACACTTTCCACAGCACCAACAGACTCTGGACACCATGAATGACAATTATCTGAACCCACTGAGAGAGATGCCGACCTCCTTTAGCGACTTCTCTGCCAATGGCCGGCAATTCTACGAAGACAACGTCCCCCAAATTTGATTGTGCATGGTCGGTTATGGTCAGAGTGCCGATTCCTGTTTTGTCATCAAAGACAATTGATTCATGTTCTTCAGTGTAGTACTTGGCTGAGATGGCATTTTTAAATTAACTATAGAACACAATCGCACCTTTACTTACTTATCAAGGTGCGGATGAGTGGGTTCATACGCGTTGCACAGTTGGCGCTGGATGTGCGCAAAGCCAATGTAGATGGCCTAGTGCGGTTGATACATCTAGAAATTCTGTACATAGATGATGAAGGACGTTGGGAAATTGAAAACAAGGGGAAGGTGAATTCCCGGTGGATCTTCCCTACTATTTATGTAATCTCTACATAAGGCAAATTTCAGGGGTGTATCCTGTCGTGTATCCTTCACGGATCTGATACATCGAGTTTCATATATTCTACTAGATGGTCAGACATGAGGACAGTCTGATGAATTATCAACATGTAAGTAGATTTAAGAAGTTGCAAAAACCTCCAGGGCACAGTTGCTAGTACTTTTCTGCATGGAGTAGAGATGTTGATCCTATTGGGACCAGTACAATATTGGCGCGGCTCAAGCTTCCTCAAGGATCTTAGTAACAATACCAGTACCGACTACAGACAAGGTCAGCAAATCGGCAGACCCACGCACGCGAGTACTCACTAGTCTTGTGGCCCTCACGGAGAGTGAAACTGAGGCGGATGTAGGTAAGTTTCCATGAATTGAGAGATGTCACAACTCACCGTGTTCCAACTTCAGCGGCAACATCATGAACAAGACTACAAACAAGCTCAACATTGTCGCCAGGTACAATCTAAACCTTTGTGAGCAACGCACAGAGATTTTAGTAAAGGAATTGTACCATTTTTTCATCAGCATCAGCAACACCCTCGGGCCAAGTGAGACCAACATTGACGTCAGCAGTGCGAATATAAAGTTGGGGGCGATAATTGGCCATAAATGGGGTGGAGCGACCACCTGCAAGAGAACTTTCAGTAGTTGGTAGTCCTATATATGAAGACACTCACCTTCTTCTTTAGTCAAGACGTAGATCTGAGCTTGTAATTTCTTGACAGATTTGATCGTGCCGGGGGCGGCAATGATTTGTCCACGACGGACGTCATCACGCTTGATGCCTCGGAGGAGTCCACCCATATTATCACCAGCTTGAGCCTTCAGTACATGAGTAAATGTTGGGTTTCTGCATGGTGCCACGAACCCTGTCCAGTTCCTTGCGGAACATTTCTGAGAAAGATTTAGCAAGTCACGGGAGCATACACATTTTAGCCAACAGACCAATTCCAATGAGAGTCGTTTTCGTTCTGGAGCCGAAACCCACAATTTCAATCTCATCACCCTTGTTAGCAGTTCCGCGTTCGACCTGAGATAGACAATCAATACAGACAATTGAACTAGGAAGGCATCGTGACTGACACGACCCGTGACAACAGTACCACGACCAGAGATAGAAAAAGAATCTTCAACCGGCAATAAAAATGGTTTGTCGAAATCACCTAGAGAGAAGAATGGTCAGAGGATGACAGGGACAAATCAACAAGGTAGGAAACATACGAGGAGGTAGATCAAGCCAAGTATCACAAGCCTGAATTAGTTCCTGAACTTTCTCAGAACCTGTTGCCGGATCACGACCTTCGAGAGCAGCAAGAGCAGAACCCATAACAATCGGCGTATTCTCACCGTCGAAGTTGTAATGGGAGAGGAGGTCACGCATTTCCATATCAACCAATTCAAGCATCTCGGGGTCGTTGATTTGGTCAACCTTGTTGATGAAGACCACTAGTTTTGTGAGACCGACTTGACGAGCGAGAAGAAGATGCTCTCTTGTTTGGGGCATTTGACCATCGGTTGCTGAGACCACGATGATTGCACCATCCATCTGAGCAGCGCCAGTTATCATGTTCTTGATATCTGAGCCACGTCATCATTTGTGGAGGAATACAAGTAGAGGTAACGGTTACTTACAGTCGGCGTGACCAGGACAGTCAATATGACCGTAATGGCGATTGGGAGACTCGTACTCGACATGAGAAGAGTTAATGGTAATACCACGCGACTTCTCCTCAGGAGCTTTGTCGATCTGGCTATAGTCGGTGAACTTGGCAGCACCAGTTGCAGAAAGGACCTTGGTGATGGCAGCGGTAAGTGTCGTCTTTCCGTGATCAACGTGGCCTGGAACCTGATGAGGTTCGAGCGAGCGAGCACCAGAGTGATCATACCAATCGTTCCAATGTTCATATGCGGCTTTGACCGCGAAAACTGTTCGGCATAACCCCTACAAGTAGCTACAACATTAGAACACATCAAAAATGTGCTCTCAACAAGATTTACTCACTTAAGCTAGCCGGAGTACAAAGAGGTGGTTGGCTGAAAGGGTTACGCTGAAGAGCAGTAAAAAGGGATCCTATCGGGAGTAGTGAGTAGGAAGGGAGTTCAAAAAAGAAGAGACATACGGCGCGATGAAACCAGCCCACGAGAGGCAGCCTTACAGGTGACCAGCGCAAACATAGTGTTCCTACTTGAACCAACCTGAGCCAGCTCCCGAAATTTGTTCCATCGGCTGCCCCCGAACTGGGTCTTTCCTCTTTTGGCTCAAAAAATATTGTTGATGTCTTCCTCGGATCGTCAAGACCTCATTCGGAATGCTGTCACGTTCCTCCAGGATCCAAAGGTAAGCCTCGTAGTCTCACAAGACCTCCCTTAATTGGTAGTTCTACAGACGCAGACTTCTCCGCTCACCCAACGGATCCAGTTTCTGGAGGCTAAAGGCTTAACTCCGGCAGAGATTGACCAGGCCGTAAGGCAGGCTTCAGCGAGTCCCCCCGCACAAAGTTATGTCCCTAGCTACGGCCCATTATCTTATACTCCCCAGCCTCGTCCTTATAGCTGGGATTGGCGAGATTACTTTGTGAGTTTTATTCTTTCAGCTCGGATGGAAGGTTGTGAATATTGTATTAGGTGACAGCTGTAATCTCTGGTACCATCGCCTACGGGGCTGTCTCGCTGTTTAAAGTGCGCAAAGAGCCTGCAACCCGCCAGCTCTTTACCTAATTGTTTCACAGAAATACCTTCTTCCTCATCTTCAGCCACCAATGGCTTCCGCATATGAGGAGGACAAAGATGCGCTCAAAGCTCAATTCGATGCAGCAGAAGCCCTTCTGAAGGAAATACAGGGCGAGACAGCAGCAGTGAGAGTCGCAGTAGAGGAGCAAAAAACCACGATTGATCAAACTACTCAAGATGTAGAGGCTGTTGTCAATGAGATGCGTCAGGCGGAAAGTCGGACACGAGATGAAATCAGGGAAATCAGGGAGGAGGTCAACAACATCCGCGAAATGCTTCCAAAGGTGAAGTTGAAACCGACTGTATTTACTGTATTGGTGACGGTGTTCCGTAGATGATTGACAGAAATAAAGAGCACCACACGCAATCTCTCAACGAACTGCAACAAGAAGTAAAGTCTTTGAAAACTTTACTACTCAATCGGCCGACAGGCATGCCTTCGTCACCACATCCTGTGGCTCCACTAGCCCGGCCCTCGATCCCAGCCTGGCAGCTTGGTGCTTCATCTACAACAACCAACAGCCCAGGAGTGTTAGACCTCCCAGCGACTGGAACTTCACTACTGATTTCTGAGGGCAATGGAAAAGGAAAGGAAGTCGATACCAATACTGTTTCTCTCCCCTCCTAGCCGTATCTCTGTCACTTCAATAGATCTTGTGCGATGATTACCTGGGAGGGATCCTAGAGCCACGTGATGATCGAGAATTCAATCCATACTGTGCAGTTGTCCTCCCATGTTTCACCAATTCCATGGTGCAGTCGAAAATTTTACCACTCAGTCACGCAGCTCGACGGACGCTCCCTCGGCCGAAAGCCTTGCGCCACTCTCTTCCCCTGTGGATGTGCCTTCGGATCTAACACTTCCCAGTCAGCTTGCGGACTCGGTCTCAAGTTTGCGCAAGTTACTCACAGTAAATCGTACTAGCACCCCCATAGCTAAAAGTACATCACTTCCTATTATTCTTTCTGATAAACCTCGTCGGAAGTTGAACCTGGAGGAGCGTCTCCGCGCAAGTCTATCGGCTGCAGATGCCCCTACTACTTTGTCAAGTTCTCCAATCCCACAACCTGAAATCTCCGTTCCAGAAGAAACTACTTATGCTGCATCTATTCCAATTCCTGACTCCCCTATAATGCCATCTGTTGTTATGCAGATTCCCATTGAACAGTCCGATGCAGAGCGAAGCGACGCAACATCAGAAACCCAGGCTCACAATGCAGATTTTGGGATAGTAGAAACTCTGGAAGTTGATGGAGAGCGAACTCCCTCCCCGGCTCAAGCAAATTTAGATGAGGGGGCGGGCATTGATCTACTCGATGATGACGTGACCAGACAAATTCTGATCTCAGACAATGAACTCACACCCTTGGAAGACGATAGTGCCCTCAATCGTGGACAATCATCTCCCAAAGATATTCAACATGAGGAAGATACGCGGCTTGAAGCTTCGGAACCCCGCTCAAAAGACTCACAGCAGCATGACACTGTCGAGGTCCTACAGAGAAGATTGAAGGAGATTGAACAACGTTTTTCAGGTAATTCTTGCCAATTCTTTGTAAATATCGTATTCAATCAATTCAGACGTTTCTGCATCGTTCAAGCGCTTACAGGAAGAGAAATTTGCAGCCGATGCTGTCCTCTGTGACTTGACACCCTTGACGAGCATTCAGGATGCAACTGCATTGAAGCAATACTTCAAGTCTTTGGATTCAAAGTCTCTTGTCAGATATCCGAATTGGTTGTCTCCCTGAATCTCACTTTCCTCTAGGTCTTTCGGGAAGAAGTCGAACGACTGAACGGACAACTTGCAAGTGAGCTTACGCTCCGCTTGTCTTTGTTTGTAATGTTGATCATAGCGTACAGTACAGGAAGATAGGATTAAGGAGATGAGGGAGACACACAAACTTTCCGCTGCTTCGCAAGTTGATCAAATTGATACGCTACAACACCAACTTCGGGAGACGGATGCTCTGCTCCAGAAAGCCAAAAAATCCATCATGAAGCTCGAAGAAAGTGTTTCACGAGGGGAGAAGGAAGCAATGACCCTGAAATCGGAATCGGAACGTTTGAATACACTTGTTAAGGAGGAGGAAGAGAAACGAACCAAAGCCATTAGTCTCCTCAAATCCGTCAGGCAAAAGCTCGTCAAAGCAGAAAAAGATAAAGAGGATGCACTCAAAGACCTCGCCATATTTAAAGAAAAGGACAGGGGAAATGTAGAAAAAGAGCAGGCAGAGCGGAAGAAGTTTGAACGTGAAATTGAGGTTGTCAAGGCCGAGAAAGATGGGGCTCTGGCCGGCCTGCGTATACAGTTTGAAAAAGAGATGGCTAGTCTCAGGGAACGATATGACAAAGAATTGGCAGCTGTGCGAGCTCAGTTCGAGCTCGATGCTATCACAACCAAGGTACTCCGTCTTTTACAAATTTGATCTGGCTATTAAACAGGTCATAGTCCACCCAAATCAAAGAGATAGCTTCCAGAAACTCACACATAAGCACCCTGGAAACCTCATTGAATAAGGTGACAAATGACAAGAACACGATCTTCGAGCAATTGCAGCTTCGACAGGCCGAGGCCGAATCTGCACAATCTCACCTGGAAAGCATTCAGCATCAGAACACTGAGCTACAGCATCAGCTCCGTGAAACTACTGATCGAGTCAATCTTTTAAAAGAAGACTTAAATGAAATCCAGCGTGACCAAGAACTCCGCCTTCGCGAACCCAGCTCCTCGACCGAGAACATCGCACATCTCCTAGCTTCTATGGAATCCAAGTATGAAGCCAAGGTTGCTGAGCTTAAGTGGACTAACGCCACACTGGAGAGGGAAAGAAACGAAAGTGAAGCTGAATGGAGCCGTAAACTCAAAGAGCGGGGCACAGAGATGGAAGAGCTGAAGCGGTTGTTAGGTAACTCCACCAAAAATCAGGAGAAGGAAGAAGAGGCAGTAGCTGAGCTCAACGCGGAGCTTCAGCGCAAAGATGAAAAATTGAAAGGCCTGGAAAATCAGCTGGCCGATCTATCAAAAACTTGTAATCACTTTGAAAACTCTCATGTGCGTATTAGATTATATATGGAGTTTTCGAGCTGAACTTTTCTTGACCCAAGACATCTGCACAAGCTACAGCTGATGACCTTCAGGTCAAAAACATTCTACTGGAGAGACAGGTCGAGGTGGACAAGGTTAAAGATATACAGTTGCGACAGACCATCAGGGTATTACACCATACTCGTCCGGTTCTTCATGACATCTAATCAATTTCTAGTCTCTTCGCGAGGAGTTGAAGAAAGTTCAATCATCGGCTGCTCTACTTGAAAGGCAGAGAAATCCAGGTGTTGGCTATTGGTCCACCCGCACGAGTGAAAGCAGTCCATCCGATACTGTCACTCCAACATATAGTCCTCGCACAAGTCCATCGGCCCCTGCATCAATTGACTCCCATAACGAGGAAATAAATCTTGAATACCTACGTAATGTCATTTTACAATTCCTGGAACACAAGGAAATGAGAGTAAGAGGAATCTCAATTTTATATCCTTCAAACTCATTTCTTCCTTTCAGCCGAATCTTATACGTGTACTATCCATCATCTTGCATTTTACACCTCAGGAGACACGTCGCCTTATAGCTAAAGTTTAATTTATGTCCTGTGCATATCGATACCATACTAGATTCATAATTCAGAAGTGATACATAGAATGATATCAGTTGTCCTGGTAAGGTGGCAATTCATCGTCTTTGTCCAACTTTTCACTCCTTTGGGGAAGACTGGTCGGACCTGCTTGTGATGATCGCTCTCTTTCCTCTCTTTCGAGGCGACTCGTCTCTTTCTCGTAGGCTTCATAAGGAACAGGGGTAGCTTGTGGTCCTTGATCTTGGGAAACCGGTTGTTGGGAGTATGTAGCAGCCAGGTGACGCTTCTCTTCAGCGGGCTGGTAGCTGGAAGCGGAACTTGCAGTGAAATCAGATTGGTGTAATTCGTGCGTTGAACCACCAGCTGGACCAATATTTGCGGCTTCAGCAGGAGCTGGGGTACCAGTTTCAGCCACTGTGGGAATCTGAGGCGTGGTGGGCAAAGTGTCAAGCACGGTGGCCGGGGGAGAAGGGATTGGTGCGGAGCTCGAGTCAAGAGTGACTGGATCGATTGGAGATGAAGGATTTCCGAGCGTAGATGAAGACTGAGTCGAAGTATGGGGAGCCTGGGGAGGAATGGATTGACTGTTTATGATGGCAAGTTCACTAGCGTGGCTGTCGCCAAAACTTTGCGTGTCCGATCCCAATGACTCGGATGGCGTCAACTGGGATAGAAAATTGGTGTCTCCGATTTGGTGATTATCGAGGGCATGTTGGAGAGATGCTCTGGCAGCGCCTGTTGCCTGTGCTCCAGTATAAGGGTGTTCTGAAGTGGGTGGGATGGAAGGGAGCGCTGTGATGACAGGAGTGGTTGCCTGAGAGAGCAGCACAAGCTTTTCACTGTACTAAATTGCAAATCTCTCAGGATCGACCATAGTGCAAGTATTGGACACCTACTTCTCTGATTGCTTCCCATTTAAGTTTCTCGCTTTCCCTCACAGCCTTGCGCTTCAATATCTCTATCTCACGTTCCTGGCCAGCATCATTCAATTCAGCTTTGCGGAGTTGATCTTTCAATTCTACTATCTTCTTATCGCTCCCTTTTTGCTGATCATGCTCAAGCCTGGCTATCTGATTCTCTAAGCCGATTCGGATGTTGCGACGGGGAGTAATTGCCGTTTCGGCATCACGCAAAACCTTGAAAGGCGTACGCGCAGCATCGAGCTTGGTGGCCAATGTACTGGACAGTGAACCATGAACGAAATTGAAATACGCAAGACGGTCAGTTACTGAATGGATAATCAATCGATTAATCGATAAAACGCTTAGGGACACACCATCCTTGAGATCATCCGCCTCAGCCTGACCCCATGTATACAACTCCTTGCTTTGCGCCTTCGAATCACGCGCAACGCTATCGAAGTCAAGTGCAACTCCCTTTTCGGATGTGATTATTTTCTGAGCGGGAGTTGTGGAACTGCATCACAATCGATCAAGTACCAGGGAAAGATATTCAGGGGATGGCATACGAATACTGTTGACCGAGAGCACGCAAGTGATATGAAAGGGTCTCAAATGTATGGGACTTGCTTCCTGCCGATGAGGCTGCTCCCTGAGCACCCGAATCAGGAGTGTTTGGGTAGTTGTGAGCTGCTCGGCGAGAATTGATCGTGGACTGTGCCTTCTCAGAAAAGGTTGATAACATTTGTGACAGAGACATGGTTTTGGATCTACTCGAGTAGAATTGTTGTTCTTATATGGCGATAAGGAATGTCGTAATGAGGTGATTGATTATACATAGCTTACACCAAACACCAACACTAAATCTGGAGGCAGTGCAAGGACAAATTATACGATTATTTTCTTTGAGTGTTTCCCCTTCTTCTCTGAATCCTTGTGTGATATAAACTCAACCTCTGTTGCAAGCGGTCCAGCCAGCCGTGCTGCATCGGGATAACCGAGAACCTGTGTTTTGAAGTGCATCCCAATGGTCGTAATCCTCTTACGCAATTTGTCATCTTCCGCAGGAGCAGATCGTGTCCATATCGAAAGGCGATAGAACTGTGGTCGGATGGATACGATAACCCCTGTGATCATTGACTGCGACAGAGGTTCTCCATCGTCGGACATGGAGTCAAATGTTTCACCAATCGCAGCAAGCATCTGCATCTAGCAATGAATCCGACTGATCTATGGACAACATTCAGAAACGAATCACTAACCGTGTATAGCCACATCTTATCCACATTACCCTTGTTTTTTTCTCTTGGCAACTGGATACTCCATTTTCCACCTAATTTGTTCGCTTCATCTTCCCAAGCAGGAATGATCCCTTCCTATATCAAATCATGAACATAGGTGAAACAGGGTAATCAAGCAACTCACCTTGAAAAGATAATAATTCGCTTTCTGGGGTAGCTGTGATGGAGGAACAATGTTGTTATATAGCCTGGTGAGATGTTTGAGTGAGATAAACTCCTATTTATCGCGAAAACTCACCCCCAGAATTCTTCAACGCTATCAAAACTGATGACTTGCTTGATGTCTTCCATCCAACTCCCAGCTGCAGCCGGATTGGTTGTCTGAAGGGCTGGTGTTGAAGGCATGGCAGAAACAGGTGTTTGGGGCAAATTGCGACCCTTCGTTGCAGGTGAATCAAACCAGAGAGTCCAAGGAGAGTATAAAGGATGCTGAGAAGCAGTTGTAAGTATTGTCCACAAAAGCTCAGGCGAAATTACCTTGACATTAAAGTTGTGAGGATCACTGAATACGGTGCGGATTCCTTCGGCCTGCTCCTCCATATCCACTTCCTGAATCTCTCCCGGTTCGAAATCATCCGCTTGGTCATTGTCTTGAGCTTGCTCAGCAAAAGCTGCATTGAGCGCTGCACGCGAGGCCTGTTGGGCAGGGGCAGGAAGAGTTGAGGCCATTGTTGGGGAGGGTGTATTTCAAAGAGGAACAGAGACCAAAAAAGCAAACAAAGAGAAAACGCAAGTACAAAGAAGCACCAAAGAGTCCCGTGAAAGAAGTGATGAGGTGTTGAGGTCGCTCAGCGGTACAACGGAGTTGAAGTCAGAGTAGGAATGTAATCAGCGATTTTTCATGTCTGCATCACGTGAGAAAGGTGCAGAAGGTAAATTCGAGCTCCGACGCAGCTCCGCACTATCTGATAAGATAGCAAATGACGAAGTCACTCCGCAATCCCACCTCTCCCAGAGCCATGGATCCTTTCCATGCAAAACTCGTTGCAGCCGCGACGGGCTCCACCCTCACTGCCCTTACAAGTATGGTTTTTTGAGTATTGACTCTAACCATGCTCACTACTGTTTCCAGTGACTCCGTTTGATGTCGTTAAAACTCGTCTACAGACTCAATCTGCTCATCCTCAATTGCTTTTCCCACGTCCTCCATCGAATACTTGCTGCCAAGCAAAAAACTCGCAGTTTTGTGTCCGCTCTATGTCGTCGTTGGCACGGAGCACGTCCTCCCTCGCACGACCTCTTTCTGGAGAAATGGTATGCATCTGGCAAAACGGCATCTTCAAGACAGAACGAGTCATTGGCTTCTACGATGCCGTTCGACATGTCTGGCGAGCAGAGGGCATACGTGGATTGTGGAAAGGGGCAGGAACTACTTTGTGAGCATAACGCTTCGCATGTTTCCATCGCGCTCATAGTTTCTAGAGTTATTGGCGTCCCCTCTTCTACTGCTTACATTCTCACATATGATCATCTTCTAAATGTCTCCCTCCCCGTAATTCTGCCTACAGGACCATTCCTTCCTCTTGCTGCAGGCATACTCGCTCGCTCGGCCATCACATCGACGATGTCTCCACTGGAATTGATTCGTACTAACCTCCAGTCCACTCCACTTTCTCCAAATCAACCTCATACTCTCCGTTCTGTCCTCTTATCGATACAAAATGTTGTTCACCGTAATGGTGTTTTTTCCCTCTGGCGGGGGCTCGGCCCGTCCCTTTGGCGCGATGTACCCTTCTCTGGAGTATACTGGGCTAGCTATGAGGCTTGGAAAGGCTTTTACGCTCGCAGAGGTCATGAAGGAGCTTTTGTGGCATTCTTGAGCGGCGCGTCGAGCGGAATTTTAGCTGCTCTCGTGACTTCACCATTCGATGTGCTAAAAACACGCCGTCAAACCCTGCTTATGTCGGAAAGCACTCTTTCACATACCCGGAGCATTCCTCTCTTACTACACATCATTCGCACGGAAGGGCTTGGCGCTTTGTATGCCGGTAATTTCCCGCGGATGGCTAAGATAGCACCTGCATGCGGCATCATGATTTCCTGCTACGAGGTACGTCGATTTTTATTCAACATTACCGGCTCCCTTCTGATGGGCTGTAAAGGGTATTGGAAGGATGTTAGCTAGACCATCTTTTTCGTGACATGCATAGAATATGATATAGTTCTATTTATATTCATGGAATAATGCTCCAATTTAATATGCATTGTGAACGAGTCAGGCAACATTATATGTATATGCAACCAACAAATGGTGTATTGAACATACCACTATCCCAACCGGTTCAGCTCTCTGTTAGTCCTACGTAGCTTGCCCGAAACCAAATCAACATCATTCGATAATCCATCCAATAGCTCGTTCTGCTCATGTAGTTCATTATTGATAGCTTCTCCGAGCTGCCTTTGCCTTTGAAGAATTGTTGAGAGTGCAGAAAGTTGCTGGTCCTGCTGTTGGATCTGAGTTTGCTGAAGCCCCATGAGTCCAACATTATCCAATGGTCTAGTAACGTCCGTCTCCTGGGGCTCAGATGCCCCGAAAACCCGCCTCACAGGCTTACTGGGATCCTTGAACCCCAACAAAGCTTCTCTGTCAGATTCTGGAGCAGGATTCAACGCAGCAGTCCCACCGGCAGTCGTCGCTCGAGCAACGGCAGACGTATGACGAGCGACTGTAACAACTTTTCCGAGTTTCTCGCAGTCATCCTGTAGTCGCGAGACCATATCTGTCCGACGTTGTAGTTCGCCTTGGTTCATCCCTGCCAACGCCAGTAACTCTAACCCCTTTCCTAATGTTTCAATACGCGATAATAACCCAGCAAGCTTTGTCTTGGCATTGACATTGGATTTGTGTGAGGCAGCAACGTCACCACGATCTGAGAGAGCATCACGTTTGTTGATGTCCGCCCAAATGTCTCGCAGACGAGCCTGAATATCTAGGTGTTCGTCGAGCCAAGAAGAAAGCGTAAACTGCGTCGGTGAGATGTTTTGCGTAGTGGACCCCAGTCGGCCCACGGGTATACCGAGGAAATCGCGGAATGCAAAGTGATCCCGCCATTTATCGTCTTTGGCACTGATGATGGCACGGAGGTACTGTTCAAGCCCCTCTTTCCTCTCCTCGAGGACTTTGGCATTGTTGTGAGAACGTAACAAGGATAATTTGTGTTTAGGAGGGAGAGAGCGTGGTGGTGGACCGATAGACTTGGTTAATGTAATGTTCAAGTCGTCGAACTCGGAATACCGTCTCCACATCTGCCATGATCGAACATGTGCTTGGATTTCGATCCGGTACACTATGTGGACTTTTGGGACAGTACGCTCTTCGCAACCGCGAATGAAGACAGCTTGAATGGCAGTCATGGTGAAAGCAAGACTGGCAACAGCTCTGAGTGCTATCCTCAATGCCGTGCGCTGAGAATGCTACAAATGTGCCTACCCACATCAGTGATCAGGTCTTAATATTTATATTGTCACCAGACTAGTATACATGAACCAATTTTTTAGCAGCGAGAAATTGCGAGATGGCTTTGAGGACAACATCCACATTTCCAAGCTCTTCCAACTCCATGGCATAGAAATTTCTTTTACTCTTGGTAGGAATCTCTTTTTGTTTGGACCGAGGGATATCTATACACTCCCCTGAAGACAATCTCCGAAAACCAGGGATAGGAGCTGAATCGATACATAAACTCAGCTTATTCGTGGACTGGAAGCGCCAAATTATGTCACAGTCGCATAACATCCTCGTGAACCATGGTCCATTTAATTAAACTCGCAAGTGCACCGTTATCATTCCATTGCGACAGACGTGGGATCACTAAATGATATACACTGCCAGGCATTACGTCAACTCAAGCCTCCGGTAGCAACGCTTCAGATTCTCGGACAAAGAAAGATACTCAGTTCAAGAAACAGTTAGTTGAGATTGGATGAGAATGTGGATTAGGAATCCGCTATCACTCCTACTTGGATATCGGAACATCGACTTTGATTCCATTCATCACCTCTAGCACAAGGGGTCGAGGTATTTCCAAAACATTATCATTCGTCTTTCAGACCCTAGGAACCGTGGCATTTGATGCAGACATTAGCTTCCTGATCCTCACTAATGAAGGTGTGAGGTCGATGGAGGGAGTCGAACAAGTACGTAGCGTCGGTCAGATAATCCAATTTAAAAATTGGTTGATCATATAGTCGCTGTGGAACCCGGCCTATTTACGTCTCTCTGTACTTATCACTGACGATAGTCTCATAGTATTGGGCAAGCACTTGTAGGTTAAACATGAGATCGTGAGCACTGATCTGTACAGTGAGTTTTCTGGGTCACGATATTGGTAAAGCTATATTTTGCACCATTTGCAAAGGATGAGAGATAAATGATTCAAAGCAGCAAGTGCTGGGTTGCAACGAATGGGAAACGAGGTGATGCTGGTTCACACTCCTATACGCCGAGCTGCACACAGGATGCAATGGTCAGCTCCACCATCAACAAATCCTTCAGCGGTCTAGTCAGGGTGCTGAGGATATAAGTAAGGCACAAGAAAAAATAACATCTGTCCACAATGACGAGCCAATTTTCAAAATCAACCTCTGTCACCTGCACAATACCAATGCTCTCAGTCTCTTGGACACTTGTTGTGGAGCTTCAGGAACAGAAGGCCCCAGGTGATGTGACGGCTACGTCTACGCCTTTGCCACTCTCATCCATGGGTGATGTATAGTATTTTTGTAGCTCCTGATGCCTGACCCCGGTAGACGATCGAAGATTTGATAGCACTGGAGATTTGTAGGGTCCTGTACAACCTTGATCACGTATGGATTAAGCTAACAAAAGAATTAACACAGAAATAGATGTTGCAAATTGAACGACAATGTTTGCTCAGAGTGATTGAGCGCTCGAGAAAGAATGGCCACATGGTAGCAATAGTAGAATTGAAGCCTTGTAGCTGATGTCTGACTCAATGTCACAATCTACAAAAAATACACAGAACAGTTTGATGAATCATTCACGAAGCAGGAGTGGAGGAAGACGAATCTGCCGAAGTAGTCGGTGGTTTGAACTTTGGTTCGCTGACGTCGACGTGGCCAACAATGTAGCGAAGGACGTCACTTAGTGTTATGATACCCAGTAAACGACCCTTCTTCCCGCCGCGCTTCTCTTCCTCCTAATAGAAGGATGGGTCAAATAAGAGTAGATGGGAGTGAAGGACGCGTTTACCTCGCCTTCGACTACGACGAGACGGTGAACTCGGCGCTTTTTGATAAGCTGAAGAAGAGTACCCAGGGAATCCGAAGCAGTACAAATGACAACGCCAGGGAAATCGGAGGAACGCTGGGTAAGGGCCTCTTTAATTTTGAGATCAAGAGTCTGATAGGCACCCAAACGAACAAGGGTCTAGAGATTACGTGAGAGATGGAAAGAGGAACTTTGGATCAGGACGTACAATAACATCAACGGTTTCATATAGATTTAGGACGACTCCGTCGTCGTCAACGATGGGAACAGCAGAGATGGAGCGCTCAGAAAACATGTGGACGACATCAAAGACTGAGGTGTCCATGCTGGCTGTTGCGATGGGCCAATACGGGTGATCGGGATCCGGGGAAGGAGAGGCAACAAAAGTGCCAATTCTGAGTTTCCGCAAAGACAAGTGTAGTTGTTGGATTTCCTTGTGACACTGGATCAAAGGCACATGAGTGGAACTCAAAGAAGGCTAAAATTCTGAGGTTACGTTGATTGAGATGAATTTGAGAAGGCGGTACTGAGTAAGTACGGATATGATGACTTCGTGGCCAGTCTCGCTGTCGTTGTCAAGAAGAGGCAAGCGGTGTGCATGGGTTTGTATGATGAGCTTTGCGGCATCAAAGAGGGAGCTGGAAGGATGTTCCCGGGTGAGTGGAGGGGGGGCGACACCCAGCTCACGCTCGATCGCTGAAGATGGATCTGAGTGATGGTGGGTGACCAAGGAGAAAAAACACACCGCGTAGAGACTCGAGTCGAAAGACCTCGACGTCCAACGCTGCTTGCTCAAAGTCTGCAGTGCGGTAGTAGTACTGGATGAGATGGATGATATCAATAACGGTGAGCATGCCCGAGAAGCGCGAGTGATCGCTGTTCCAGAGGGGAGCAGAGACGACGCCTGGGTGGATGAGAGAGACAAAAAAAAGGACTGAAGGATAAATACCATTGAGGAGGAGACACTGGAGAGCCTTCTTGACAGTGAGCTTCGTGTCGAGGACAATGAGTCTGAAGGAGACGGGGAAGGCGTCGTAGCAGGTGTGGCAACGGAGAAAGCTGCGGATAGCGGCGATGGCAAGGTCGTGCAGGTCATGCGCTGGAAAGAGCGCTTGTGAGCCTGCACGCCGACGTCCCGACGGCCATCGTCTGACGACTTTAGGCGAGAGCGTGGCCATGGCAGGTCCAATCGGCCGCGTGCTGCTTGTCATGCTGCCGCTGATCCGGAATTAATATGCCGCTGATCCGAAGAGAAGGTTGCGCGTGATCAAAGCTGTCCACTTCCGTCGTTCATGTCTCCCTCTCCCCACGAACCTCCAGGTGGCCCAGCCCGCCAGTCAGATGCCCTCCTCGTCCTCCTCCCCCTTCTCGTCGTTCTATCTACCTTTCTCTTCCTTCTCCTCCTCTTCCTCGTCTGCGTTCTCCTTATCCGCAGACGCAGGGCCATCGTCCTTCGTGACCACGATGGCCCTGTCGACATGAGCCACGAGGAGTTTATCGAAGGGGATGGCTCCTTTAGTGTTATTGAGCAGCGCTGGTTGGACTCTGTCACCGAACCTATCGCCCGTGCCTACAATAGGGCAAATGGTCCGTCCCTATCCACATCTCCTCCGCCCTACTCACCAGCTTTCAGAGTTCCAGCTCCAATACCCCCCCAACTCTCTTCCGACGGATATAACCCTTTCCCAATTCCTTTCGATTCAGGAGAAAGGCGTTTCTGCCTGGTCTTTCGACCCTGACTACGAAACACTTAACTCTCTCCTTGTTCATGCTCGCACAGAGATCACTTTTCTTCCAGATCCTGCTTCCTCTTCGTGCGTGCAGTCCAACCTTCCCTTGCCGAAGCTCAACGAAGTCTACTACTGGGAAATCAAAATGTTTGATCTGCCTGAGACCACAACTGTATCTGTCGGTTTGGCTACAAAACCTTATCCTCCCTTTCGTCTGCCTGGTTATAGTCGCTTCTCTGTCGCTTATCACTCTACGGGCGATAAATCGTACAACTACCCCTTCACTAGCACCTCTTTTGGCCCTCGGCTCAAAGAGGGGGACGTTCTTGGCATAGGCTATCGACCTCGCACAGGCACTGTCTTCTTCACACGCAACGGTCGCAAAATGGAGGACGCTTTCATCGGCCTCACTAAATGGAACCTCTTTCCCACCGTAGGTGCAGACGGTCCTTGCAGTGTACATGTCAACCTTGGCCAGGCTGGTTTCGTGTTCATTGAAGCTAATGTAAAGAAATGGGGCTTAGCACCAAGCGTAGGCACTCTTGCCCCTCCCCCAGCTTATGGAAGTGAACATGGTAGCATTCTCCTTGATGTCGGGGGTCGTATTAGAGCTGCTACAGATGACACGCCCACAGGTACACCCAGCATTTCTTCGCCAACGCCCAGGTCTCGTCGCCTCCACCGATCACGTCCATCAGTTGGTACTCTGGTTTCATCTCTGGCAGATACTCCTTTGACCCCTCCTCCGCCTATCACTCCCATTGACGAAGAAGATGAAGTGCAAAATGCCACACCAGATCTTGTGACTTACGCTGATCATCAGCCTCTGCCTGAATCTTCCACTCCTCCCCTCCAGGGCCTGCCACAGGAACGGTCGGTCAACTCTGTACCTCCCTCGCCGAGCACGTCCACCCGCTCACTGTCACCAACAGCAGGTGCGCGTAATCCATTCATCCCACCTCGGTTTCGTCGTCGTTCTCTCACTCATGCTGCGGCCTCGTTGTCCCAATCAGGGTCTGTAATTACTCTCCACCCTCCCCCTGACTCTCCCTTGAGTCCTAATCTCGACTCCCCGACTCCCAATCAACGGGATATCCGTCTGCGTGCTCTGCCCAGTATGACTTTCCACCGTGGCACGGCTGGTTTGTCCAGTAATGAACAGCAACAGGAGACAGAAGATGACCGTCTCTTACCTGAGGACAGTATTCTGTCCAGGTGGGACCCTCCTGCCTACTCACCCCTTGATGCATACCGTTACTCTGATGGCGTACAGCTAGACTTACCGGCTGATGTCATCGGTGCAGCAATCGAAGGAGGAACTTTTCCCACATCTGCAATAGGGCAGGGTGATTCTCAGCGTTCCTCTGATAGGAGGAGATCTCGAAGGAGATGAAGCGTAGTCTGTTTTATGTATGGAATTTTGGAGCATCATTCTAAACAATCAGCGCCACTCTCCGGTTCATCTGCTTGTATGTAGTATTATAACCAGATCTGATTAATAGATAGGTCCGGTGGATTGATAATGAGTCTCAAGGTTTCTTCTACATGTTTCAAACATTTCAACCCATTTTTCGAAGCCCAGTCGGAGTATGAATAATGACCATGATGACTGTGACAGAGCTGTGATGGTTCTTCGGCTGACTAGATGTTCCCCTCGAGGCCATCTTCATGAATCTGATGCCGAGCATCCAGATGTTTCAACGCTGAAATGTCGGCTGTGGCTTCTGAACTTCTGGTTTTTGCACTGTTAGATCCTAAGGAATTCGACTGATCGAGGCGGGAACCTAAAAATAATATCTCGGCGAGCCACTGACCTTGTCAGAAGTGCTACCTTTTATGTAATGTTTGACTCTCCATTCTGCATCTCTGGGGCTAATTGTGACATCTCGATCTGACGGCCCAATCGAAAGACGACAGCCATTCTTTTTTCGGCCATGACTGTGACCTTGACTTTCCCGTCTTTTCTCAGCAGCCACTTGCGCTCCCGAGATACTTCGGAAGACATCATGTTTCTCCTCTGATGAGTACGACGCGGTCTCCAACCCAACAGACACTTCCTTTGTATCAGCTTCCTCAACCACATTCTCTTCCCTCCGCCCGCCCAAACACCGACAATACTTCCCAAGCGCACGTCGTGGTCGTTTCCCGAAAATCAGGTAGGTCATCAAAACAAGAAAGATCACTCCAACTGCCATGGCTATACCAATGAAACGGTGTGGTCCAGGCTTTCCATAGTCTATCGGGCCATTGTTGTCGTCTTTCACGGTTGGATCCGAGCCAGGGATATAAGATGGAGGATAACTATCGAGGTCTCGTCTCAAGATATGCATTGGGAAGGAAGGGGGGCACGACAAAATGGGAGGATGGGAGAGGAGAGACAAGGGCCAGCATTTCACGCTTTTTGTAAAACACCACTAGTATATCAAAATTTGAGCTAACCTTTTTTCGGCTATTTGCCACTTCTCTTTCGGTATGAAGCTGTTAGATCAGTGTTTCTTGATCATTCACGCGGCAGACTAGTGATGTTGAACCGGAAACAATTTTAATAGCCTCCTTTTGTACGTACAGGATCGACGACATTGATATCCTTGAACTTAGGGCTCTAGCCGTTTGGGATCTCTTGGAAATAGAGATGCTCGTCGGATGTTGTTCAACTTCAGAAACAGCATAAGCACACGTTCCAAACCAATTCCCCCTCCTCCGTGCGGTGGACAGCCCATGCGGAAGGCATTCACGTAATCCTTCATTGATTCTGGATCGACACCTTTGCTGCGCATCTTCTCACACAAGAACTGGGCGTCGTGGATACGTTGAGCTCCAGAGAGAATTTCTTCTCCACGCATAAAGAAGTCGTAAGAATTCGAAATAGTCTGCACACGATGGCCTTAGTAGGGCATGTGAAGGAAGGAGGCGCCACGTACAGGATCCTCGGAATCAGGCATGGTATAGAACGGACGAAGCGCCATAGGAAACTTATCAATGATGAAATAATCAGTTTCATATCTAGTTCTGACAATGCGGCCAAGTCTTTTCTCGTTTGCAGTGCTGTTGGAGCAAAGATCAACAACAGCTTAACGAGGTAGGCGGGGCTTACTCAATATCGTCTAACTCTTCTCTTGAAACGCCGTCTTCAGCTAGGAGGTCGACGGCTTCTTTGAAGGTGAGCCTAAGGGTACCTTCTGGCCCTTCTCTCCACTTAAACTCATCGGCAGGAAATTGAATACGAACAACCTCTATCTCCCTCTTGTATCTGTCTCGTAGTCCTCGGAAGATGTGTAAGAAGAGACCGTCGAGGAGCTCAAGAACTTCGTGATAGTGCTCCTCTATGGCCATTTCAAGATCAAGACCAGTGAACTCAGTCATATGACGATGTGTATTGGAGTCTTCGGCGCGGAAAACAGGACCTATCTCGTAAACACGTTCAAAATCGGCGGCGATGGCCATCTGCTTAGCGAGCTGAGGCGACTGTGCGAGGTATGCATTACCTATGGAGGATGTTGATCAATAGGATGACAAGTAAACAATTGAAGTCGATTAACCCTTGAAATAGTTGACCTTGAAGACGGAAGCACCAGATTCAGTGGCAGCTCCCTGCAGTTTAGGGCTGTGAATTTCTGTAAAGTGATTGGTACGTAGGTATTCGCGGAAAAGCTCGCTAATGCCTGCTTGGAGCCTAAAGATGGCATGGTTCGTTTTAGTCTGATGGTTGTATAATTATTTACAGCTGCATGCTAAACTTCAAGCACTCACACGAAGATCAATCACCCGATTGTTGAGACGAGTGTCCAGGAGGACACGATTATACTGAACGCCACTCTCTTCAATTTCTGTCTCTGGGCGAGAAGCATCGTCCAAAGAGAATGGCAGTCTACCCTCTACACTTGATATAAGATGGACCTGACCCTCTTGTCAGACAGCTAGAAAGATTAAAAAGTAAGTATACCTGGGTGATGTGCACCTCAACATCGTCGACAGTTGCACTCTTGATAGGTTCTGGAGACTTATGAACGACACCTTCCACAAGGACAATGCTCTCGTCAGTCAAACCAGCAATCCACTTGACCATTTGCTTTGAGATCTTTTCGGGAGTAACGACAGCCAACGCCTGAACAGATTCCGTCCCTTGACGGAGATTCAGGAAGACCATCTTACTTCCTTGAGCGCGGGAAGTCTGGACTCGAGCGCGGAAGAGTACACTCTGGCCATCACGATCAGGTAGGGAGACAAAATGGACCCTTTCGCGACGTGGTCTCGACTGTGATTGATTGAGGGGGAGTATACCATAGAAGCCCAGGGAGCAGTCCTTCAACAAATTCATCAGAGTAGCTATTAAGTATGTTGTGCGTTGACATACTGGTTCTGCTGCAGCTCTTTGGGCCTCGAGTTCTTTCTGCTTCTCGGTCCTTTCAGTTGTCTTCCGTGCCTTTTCAGCGGCTTTCGCTTGTTTTTTTAACTCGCTCTTAGACAGGCTCTTTGAATCCTCAGTGCTTTAGGCGGTAGTAAGTTTTGGAAAAGAGACCAAGAGAAAGAGGCATACTTTTCAACAGGAAATTCTGACATGGAGACAATTATTTATGATAAATGCCAGATTAGCCAAACTGCTGATAGATCGCTGGTTGAGATTCCCACGCCTAATCTCTCGGATCAAGCCGCCGGAGGAGGATCAGCACGTAAAATCGCTACCACTGTTGTACATACGATACCCAACATGCTTGCCTCGTTTGTCGCTCGTCGTTCTGTTGTTTCTTTCAACAAAACCGCCTTCCGTTTTCTCTCTGTCTGGTCTGCCGTTCCTGCAGGTCCTCCTGATCCAATTCTCGGTATGTCTGATTCCTCACACACGCTCCTCGATGTCCCTCCTGTGGTATTGACATATCTTGTCACCTCTAGGTGTTACCGAAGCTTTCAAGGCAGACAATGATCCGCGTAAAATCAACCTTGGTGTTGGTGCGTATCGTGACGAGAACGGCAAACCCTACGTCTTACCATCAGTTCAAAAGGTCTGTAATCAGCCAAGTCAAAGGAAATTGTCTTGTTCTGATGCTGTACTGAAGGCAGAAGAAGTTATACATACTTCTAAGGTTGACAAGGAATATCTTCCCATTACTGGTCTCGCAGAGTTCACCAAACGTGCTGCTCTTTTGGCCTATGGTGCTAACAGTAACCCCTTGAACCAAAATGCGGTGAGTCATGCCCTTGTATTCCGTCACCAATCTGACACGTCTCTCAGATTTCCATCACTCAATCTATCTCGGGAACTGGTGCCCTCCGTATTGGTGGCGCCTTCCTTTCCCGCCACTATCCTAACTCGAAAGCCATCTATCTTCCAACTCCGACCTGGGGTAATCATATTCCTTTGTTCAAAGACTCGGGCCTTGAAGTTTGTGGTTATCGTTACTTTGATAAGAAAACAGTCGGCCTTGATTTCGAAGGTCTTAAGGCTGATCTCCTGGTGCGCAGCTCAGTTCTCATCTGGGATTCCCAAGAACGCCTACCTGTAATCTCAGGCCGCACCAGAGGGCGCTATCGTTCTATTACACGCTTGTGCACACAACCCTACTGGTATTGACCCCACCCCTGAACAATGGACCACCATCTCCCACATCGTGAAAGAGAGAAAACTTTTCCCTTTCTTTGACATGGCATACCAAGGTTTTGCGTCTGGCTCTACCGATCGTGATGCTCATGCCGTGCGCTTATTTGTCAAGGAGGGACATCAGGTTGCCGTAGCACAATCTTTTGCCAAGAACATGGGCCTCTACGGTGAACGTGTTGGTGCTTTCTCCATGACGACAGCATCTCCTGAGGAGAAAGCTCGTGTCGACTCTCAACTCAAGATCGTCATCCGTCCTATGTACTCTAACCCGCCTGTCCACGGTGCTCGTATTGCCAACACTATCCTCGGCGATGAGGCCTTGTACGTTCAGTGGACTGGAGAAGTGAAAGGCATGGCCAACAGAATCATCAGCATGCGTGAAAAACTCTACAACCTCCTGACTCACAACCTCAAGACGCCTGGAGAGTGGGGCCACATTAAGAGCCAAATCGGAATGTTCAGGTAGGGAAATCTTCATTTATCTTTGCTGGTTATCATTCACAAATTGGGATTTTAGTTTCACTGGATTGACAGCCCCTCAAACCAAGGCTCTTGCAGAAAAGGCCCATATCTACATGACCTCAAATGGTCGCATCTCCATGGCCGGTTTGAACAACAGCAATATTGACTACTTTGCGGAAAGTGTCAATGCTGCTGTACGCAACACCCTTTAAATTTTGCTCCTGCTATCCGTTCGCTCTTTTTAGATGAATCTAATTTCTTATAAAAGATCACGGGATCAATGCATATACTTAACTGAATAACTGAAGTTCAAATAGATCTGTCGTTTCAGACTTTGCCTCTTGGCTTCGACCATGATCACTTCTTCTCCAAGTCCCTCTGTTCCTGGAGCATGGCCGGCAAGCCCAGGTCAGAAATTGTGTACACCTAGCGATTCCCATTATATGCGTTCCTACCATCATTCACCCGACTTTCATTACTGCAAAGTCCCTCAGCGTGGCATTTTTTCATTTCATAAGTTAAGACCTGATCCTGCGACAACATTAACCCCAGACAACACACCTTCCAGCCTTGCCGTACGTGATCTGGCATCATGAGAATGATGATCCTAGCCATAATCATGTCGTTAGCCCGATGACCTGAGTCTACACTCTTCGCTGGCGGTGGGTTTCATGACTGCGTAGACAATTTATCCAATTGATTCTTCAGAACACTTCATTCTCGAGCGCATATACGACGACCCTACCTCATCTCCCATTTTCGCCAAACAAAGTCACTAAATTCAAAGATAAAGTCGAGCTTAGTGCACAGAAACAGGATACCTGCGACGCCCAGCAACTACACTCCAATGTGTTCGATATCGATTCTGATCTGGTAGACTTAACACTCCCCGAGATACCTGACCTGTCGTCTTTACAAGACGAACTGAGCATCAGTTGCGACCAATTCAACATCTCCAGCAACGACCATCTTAATTTAGACGAAAACTTACACGGAATATCGATGAAGCGCCCTAGTCTTGACACGCTATCCTCCTCATCGATCCAGTTTCGCCCTGCCGAGGTCCTGCACACAGATTCATTGGAGTGCAATGCAGGATCTCTATACTTGCCGCAGCCAGATGGTTTTAACTCGTGGACGCTGTTCTTATCTCCGACGTCTCTCTGCTCAGATGAACTTTCGTTTTCTCAGGCAAGAAATTCTTTGGCTCTAGCAACATCGGATTCGGGTTGCAGACCTGGAAGTTCGAACCTTACTCACGTTCGGAGGAGTTGGAGAGTTGGCAGCAGCCTTCCATCTGGTCCCTTTCTGGGGCAGGAAGAAACAAACACTCAACGCTATGCTAACGAAGTTCTGGATCGTGCCTTCAATGGATGCAATAGTGGCGACGCAAACTTGGTTTTTGGTATCTCTGAAAAGGATCAATCTTCTGTCCTTGGATGTTTCTGTCCCAATTTAACATTGCACGGTTCTCAGCCTGAATCTAGTGTATCGTCGCAGGCTAGAATCCATCTTGCGGTGAAAATGGTCAAGAAAAAAATGCATCATATATTTACAAAATTCAGCGTAAAGGATATCAAGAGTGCGAATGACTCTTCCAACTCTTCGACTCCAGGCAGAACAGGGCAGGGACGCTCACTGACTCAATTGTGCTTTCGTGTATGGTTTCAGATTTTCATGTGCTAAAACTACATTGACGTTCTTTTAGAAGCAAGCGAAACTGAGGGCACGGTCTATCCAGATTTCCGGAAAGCAGGAGCTCCGGAGCGACATCAATCATAGAGAAGAAGAGGCACTACAGCTGCAACCTCCAGAGCGCAAAGCACAAATCGCCAGACGACCTATAAGCATGCCTTCTCATATGATTAATCGTCTCTCCTATCAATCACGTCATAGCGGGAGACAGTCCGACGAGGTACGACGCACAACCACATACGAACGTCATGACTCTACTCGAGAAAACGGTTCCAAAGCTACCCAACGACGATCATTCCTTTCCTGTATTAACATTTCATAGGGCACAAACATGTTATATATCCAAATCATCATCAGGATCATCGTCGTCAATATCATCTGCTGAGTCTGGGTCATAAAAGATGACACCTGTGTTTGATCGAGCCATATCAATGCGTTGTCCTGTACAGTTAAATAAGCAGACGAGTGGTATATATTCAATATGAGAAGTCAAACCCTCATGCGCGTAGGGGAGAGGAACTTCGGCCCGGGATCGTTGTTGAGATTCGCTCAGGCTCAAATTGAAAGATAGATTCTGCGTTGGGTCAGGAGCCACCTTTACCCGAATTTAGCATCCCGACCAGTGTTGAATCCGAATATAAATACCTCGATGAGTTCTTTCTGAGAAAACAAGGACTTGAGGCTCTGCAGGTCTGGGAGAGAACAAGGCATGTTCCTAGTTGCATCCCAGCCCTCTAGTACTCGTTCTGCATCTCGCTTTCTTGCTTGTGTGTTGATTCCGCGTGCAAGAATTTCAATGATCATCTCTCTGTTGCATCCACTCCCTTCACCCTGAGGCCCGAAGGAGAGCCGGTCAATCTCACCTAATCTTTCACTGAGAGGGATGAAAATGCTCCAAAATTTGGGTTCTGGAGTAACTGGCGGCGGTGAGATCATGTATTCTTTGGAGAGATGAAGGAATAAAGAAGTCGCGTGCGCCTTCAAGTTAACTAAAAGCGACGAGAAGGAAGTTTGGAGGAGGAGATCTGCAGTGTTCTCGGGCTTTACAGAGTGTATGATGAGCTGGGACGGGCCTACATGGAGTATAAATAAATGCAGATGCGATCAGAAGAGACCGCTGACATGAATGAGACGTGATAGTCCATAATAATCGGTGGAGAAACTCGTAGACCTCCATTGAAGACGCTAAGTTCTCCGATAGTATCTCTAATGAGTCTATTACAACGGCCAGGGGCCTATCACTTGGTGCTAAGGAGATTATTCATTCCATGATAAGATGCATTACCAGAGAGCTTACGAACCACTGTTGACTTTCGCAAATAATTCAACCTGGAAATCATACGATCCGCTGTATTCCGGGATTTGGGCCGTCCAGTCGACTGAAGTAGAACTTGAATTGACAAGGGTTGAAGGAGCGTAGAGCAAAGAGAAGCAGATCGTGTGGACTGTGGGTCGGACACATAGAGCACGGAGGAGGGGAAAGATTGATTGGGCTGCCGTCGACTGTAAAAGCAGAAAAGGACAGCACGAGCGAGGCTCCGCCAGTAAAGTGGAGAGTAACATCGTAAAGATCGTCAAGTGTAAAGTCCATGCAAAACTAATTAAATTACTATATCGAGATAAGATACATTTAGCCACTAGGTTTTTTCCAATCGTTCTTTTGTAAAATAATCCTGTCATACTGCCACTGCCCCCAGAGACCTATTGGTTCATATCCTGTTCCAAGACGGAACCCTGCCTGCTGATAGCATTTGTTTAAGTAGGGCGTTAGGCCTCGAACATCGACTGCCTCGATTGACTTCAAGCAAGGGCTATTCTCGAAAGCGTGATTGAGAGCGTGATTGAGCAAATCTTCCTGGATTTTTGTCCCTCTGTATGCTTCCTCTACATAAAAATGCCTTATCACTCCCTTCTGTGTCCTTTCCGCCTCATTGGCGTCCAAGGCGATAAATCCAATAAATTTATCATCATACTCGAAAATCCAGAAACCTGACGCAGGTGACTGCCTGTAGTACCAAGCGGGGTCATACATATCCCTCTCTTTTATTGCTGCTTGCGTGCGCTTCTCAAAATAAGGTCGATTGATCCTAGGGAGAATTAGCACTTTGGACTTGAATCTTTTTCTTGTTCCAATCACCAGTCAACAAGAAACATTAGTGGGACAGCTACTGATGCAAAGGCCGGAAGAGGTTTGAGATACGCGAGGATGGCCAAAGCTTGGTGACTCGAGGGCCACCAGTTCATTGTATGGACGAAGGCGAAGGAAAGTAACAACCAAATGCCGAGAGTAAGAGGATGGCCGTACACTGGCAGAAAGGCTAAGCAGAATCTCAGTCGCTCGCTGAGTCTCGTAACTTACCTTGGCGGTTTGCAAGAGCAAGACTCTCAAGGTTGGCTTTTCCAACGATGAATAGTGCAAGTTTCCTGTCAGAGGCATCGAGCGATCGTAAGCGAGATGTTTTGTTGTCCATGGCTCGTCAATGTAAGAGGGACAAAAAATAGCAGGCGATCAAAAGTGCCGAATATATCTCGCTTACGACGAGAACAAACGTTCGTCAGACTCGGACACACCCGCTGTGTGCAAAGTGTTCCATTCGTTCACATATCACCGATGCTGATCACAAAAACTCATTACGATATCCCTTCGACACTAGACAATGGGCGTCCGATAAGGATCTACGTCATCTCACCTAACATGCTAAATTATCCGCAAGCTAAGTTCCCCGGTAAAACCATGTTTATTGAAGCTCGCAAACTTACACACGCTCAATAGTCAATACAGGTATTGTCGTGTTCAGGTGACACCCTTCTCCTCGAGTGGTCCACAGCGAAGACCTGAATTGTTTGTTCTTTCACTCATAAAGTGAGATCTATCAAGTGACTGGACCTGTTGAACGCTTTGCGGGTCAAATTGCTAGCCAAGGTTTTGTTGTTGGTAGGTGTGAAAATCAGTCTGTACATGACTGCATGATAATTCGTCGCCTTCTACGAAGCCTGCCCTTCCGTTTATCATGAGTTCGAAGGACCTGAACCCATTCCATATGATGCCGAAGGTACCAATAGTTCCGTAAAGGTGATCTTTCACTTATATTTTATCTTCAGGAACCGACAGAGGGAACAACTACAAAGTCATAATGGCTTCTTCACATCACCTCTCGTTCGCTGACTTAACCTTGAATAGGTAGAGAAGTCGGTCTCTGCATACGATGAGGTGATCCCAGCAATCTCAGAAGAATGATCAGTCACTTACAAACTAGTCAGGACGCAACTATATCTATCGATCTCCTTTGTGGCCTAGCAAACTGCAATGGACGCATCGCTGGTGAGCATTCGTCGTGCTCCTGCTACGAACTATGGTCCTGAAACTCGGAGCGCAATAGTGACTGGAATGTGTCTAGGTGGTCATCTAGTAAGCCTTTTTACTTATACTTTGAAGCTTAGGATCAAGTTTTGACATCAGACGCAAGGCATTCAGGGTGTGTACTGTTGTTAAAGTAATTGAGCTTCAAGAACCACTAACCTCACTCTCTCCTTGTGAGGCTGCCTTCGATACCAGAGTCCTCGCTTCCGTCTGTTTTTTCGCAACTGATATCCACAGCGCTACACTAGGAAAGGGGAAAAGTGACGATACTCTGATTAAGGTGCGCAACGGAAATCTGACTGGGAAAGGCGAAGTTGTGGTAAGTAACTACTCCTAAACCCTCGCTGTACTGGTTTCAATGTGCCTGTAGATGATTTTTGGAAAACAAGTACATACCAGATTTTTCCTCCTTCTGAAAATCTGTATTTATGGCCTTTTCGACTCAGGACACCCATGTTCCACGGAAGGGAAGGGATCTCATTCGCACAACTCTCGAAGACGCCAAAGTAACATGCTCAGTAGGTTCACCTGTCCTGAAATGACCAACTTACAATGGCCCTGACATCCACTCAGTTTCTGGAAGTTCAAGCGCAGCATGCGTTCATCCGAGACGAGCACTCCAAAGGACGATGGGATGCGGCATTGACTCAATCCCTCTTCAGATTCATGATGGAGGTTTTCGGAAGAACAGTTGGGGTAGATTTGGGACCTCGTCAGATAGAAGGCTCGGAACCGACACATGTTTGTTAGATTACGATCAACGTGCCATAGCCAGACCTTACTAGATTCTCGCACGAATACTTGTCGTAAACAGAAGTTGTCTGCTCACATTGAACCTTATCCTAAACATACACGTCACAAAGCGGCTATTGCTGGGATTGCTGGAATTTTGATACACGTGACAAGCTGACCCGCCGCCAGCTTCGTGATGGGATACAGATGAAAGCAGAGCGTGTAAAATACCATGAAGAAAAAACATTAATGCAATTCGTGTCTAACTTATTTTTTCTTCGCAGCTTTCTCCGCTGATTTCGTGACTGCAAGTAAAATAAATCAATTCCCATCACAAAAAAACTTCCAAGAATGAGAACTGACCCTTGCCACCACTCTTGTCAGTCTTCTCGACACTTTTGATGACACCAACGGCGACAGTTTGCCTCATGTCACGGACGGCGAACCGACCAAGAGGCGGGTACTCGTTGTAGCTCTCTATTGTATCATGTAAGATATGCTGCTCAACCATCTAGTACAAATCCACTCACCAACACACATAGGCTTGCTGGGAACAAGCTTGACAATGCAAGCATCGCCAGACTTGACAGACTTGGGGGCTTCTTCGAGAGCCTTACCAGTTCGACGATCAATCTTCTGAACAAGCTCAGAGAACTTGCAAGCAATGTGGGCAGTATGACAATCAAGTACAGGGGCATAGCCAGCACTGATTTGACCAGGATGATTGAGGACAATAACTTGGGCATTGAAAGAAGCGGCCTCCTTGGCGGGGTCATTCTTGGAGTCCGATGCAACGTTACCACGACGGATATCCTTAACAGACACGTTCCTGAAAACGAGTTATTGGTTTTGAATAGTACAAGACAAAACAAAAGGACCTACTTGACATTGAAACCAACATTATCACCTGGGTTACCCTGCTCGAGTTGTTCGTGGTGCATTTCAACGGACTTGACTTCAGTAGTCACGTTTGTAGGTGCGAAAGTGACGACCATGCCAGCCTTGATAATACCAGTCTCGACACGGCCAACAGGCACTGTGCCGATACCACCAATTTTGTAAACATCCTGAAGGGGGAGACGGAGCGGCTTCTCCGATGCACGTGTTGGGGGATCAATAGCATCAATGGCGTCAAGTAAGGTTTTCCCTTTGACGACACCTCCCTTTGTCTCCTTCTGCCAGCCCTTATACCAAGGCATGCTAAAATTAATCAATTAGAACCAGAGAATTTCTGATTTTAGACATTGAAATACTTTTCAGACTCCTCCAACATATTGTCGCCGTGCCATCCTGAGATTGGCACGAAAGCGACTGCCTTGGGGTTGTATCCGACCTTCTTAATGAAGGTCGACGTCTCCTTAATGATTTCATTAAACCGATCCTCACTCCACTAAGATGGGAGTCAGTAACATAATCAAAAGAACCGGAATGTCGCACCTTGGTAGTGTCCATCTTGTTCACGGCAACGATGAGCTGACGGACACCGAGAGTAAACGCCAGGAGAGCATGTTCGCGAGTCTGACCATCCTTAGAAATACCAGCCTCAAATTCACCAGTACCGGCGGCAATAATAAGGATAGCACAGTCAGCCTGAGAGGTACCAGTAATCATGTTTTTGATGAAATCACGGTGTCCGGGGGCATCAATGACCTATCTTTGGGATCAGCTGAAAATTTCCCGAATCAAATCCTGTGAAGCTTACAGTAACCATATATTTGGGAGTCTCGAACTTCCAGAGAGCTATATCGATGGTGATACCACGCTCACGCTCGGCTTTCAGCTTATCGAGAACCCAAGCTAATAGAAATAATTCAAGACTGTTAACACATGCTCAGGCTTAATATACCCACCATATTTGAAGGAACCCTTGCCGAGTTCAGCGGCTTCCTTCTCGAATTTTTCAATAGTACGCTTGTCAATTCCACCACATTTGTAAATCAAGTGGCCGGTAGTAGTGGACTTTCCGGAATCGACGTGGCCGATGACTGAAGGAGCATATGAGGACAATTGCTGATAGGCGATAAACGAAGGCCAGGCTCACCAACGACATTGACGTGAGTCTTTTCTTTTCCCATTTTGATGAAGTCCTGGGGGTGAGCATCAATATTATACCAACAACAAGAAAAAAGGCGGATGGGCAGTGAACGTTCATCATATATGCGATGACGAGATCCATTGATGATCGTGATTATCGAACTCCAGGGACCATCGAAAACAAATATCAAGAACCAGAACAACTTACGTATGAGTGTGAAGACAAAGGAAAGAAGAGGGGGGAGATGAGGGTAAAAGAAAAGGAGAGAGAGATAGGAAAGTTGGATCTGTTTGGCCTAGTTATACCACAACGGGCAAATTTTTTATCGATAGATAGATCTGATGGCTGATAAAACTGGCGTGATCATTCTGATCGTGACTCGCCTCCCCTCCGCCCTAGCCGGGGACCGGTGTTGGTGGTCGTCGCAGAGACCCCCTAGCGAAACCATGTAAGTGTTAAACGAAGAGCACAATGTCTATGGTACACATGAGTGATTTATTATCACTAGATCCATCGGTGTCAGGTTATCACCTGATCGTGATCAGAAACTAGTGTTGATGTTACAAATAGATGATACATGATACATGCAAAAGAAAGAAAGAAATTTGGTCTTTCATGCCCAGCCACCGTTGCCAGATAGGAAACGGCACTGCAGGATCTTTTCAAACGTCGGCCGGGCAGTAATGTCAACGCGAAGGCAGGCACGGACAAGAGCAGCAGCATCTCCGAGCGTACCGCCCCCATCCTCTTCTTCCCCTTGCTTGTCGTCTGCACAGTGTTCATCTAAAGCCATGGATGCATTCGCAAATGGAGATTCAAGACCTTCCTGTGCTTCTGTTATTGTCATGAAGGGGCATTCTCCAACAAGCAGAACATATGCAACAACACCAAATGCCCAGACATCTTGTTCTTTCCCATTGTAGCGTTCACCACGTAGAATTTCTGGACTAGCGTAGTCGAGGCTATAGTTATCCGTTAAGTAAAAATATATACGCATGGGGGGTTGAATCGACTTACGTTCCACTAAAGGTATCCCAGCCTCCTTTCTTAACTAACCCGGAGCTTCCAAAATCTATCAAAATGCACTGGTTGTTTGAACCGAGAACTACGTTTTCATCCTTAATATCCCGATGAACTAGAAAACAGTCAGGAAGTGCCATCAGAAAGCGTGACAAACAACGAACCTATGCCTTGGGAGTGCAAGAAAGCCAATGAGTCTGCGATTTGACCAAGGTAGGTACGCACAGCGTTTGGCGGTAAGCCTTGGGGAAAAGATTCTACCAGATCAAAAAGATCAGAAGGAGGAGAAGGCTCATTAGGAAGCCTTTCAGGTGTTGACGAAGGAAGGATCAAGTAATAATAGTGATCGTCCTCGAAAAAATCGAGTAGTGAACATATGTTTGGATGTCCCTGAATGATCTTTCCCTCAACCCAGTGTTCATCGTCTGTGTTGCCACCAGATTCTTTGAGCTTGTGTCTCAGTGGGTCCCATGGTCGACGAGGGGGAAGCACGTAAGAAATATTTGAGATGGCTGACATGACGTAAATTTCTATTGGTATAGTGCCATGCACAGGATGCTTCTTCCAGCAATCGGCAAGAATGCGCGACTTGATGACTTGCTTAATAACTAGAGGCGGCTACCACCGGATCGCTTCAGGGAATCGAGTGGTAGCGGAAGAGGGAGAAGACTTACTCCAAGGGAGCCATCTGCGTCGATCTCTCTTCCTCGTTTGACGATCCCATATGCGCCCCTCCCGATTTCGCTTTGTATGACATATTCGGAGATGCTTCTCTTACCCAGGAACGAGCGCTCTTTCGCAGGAGACGATGCGTGGGTACTTGCCAATACATTGATTAGACTCTCCGAGCTACTTGTGCGCTTGAGGCCCGGGAGCAGCATCGGTGGGGTTGATGAAATTTCTACAGGGGCTATGGAGACTCGGCCAGCGAAGAGAGATACCCGCTGCTGGGATGAACGGCGGCGAGGCCGGGGAGAGGAGGGGGAATGAGATGGAAGGGATCGGGAAGAAGTAACGGGAGAAGGAAGAATAAGCGGCAAGCAGGACTGAAGGGGAGAAGAGGCCATGTTGGGTGATTTTTGGACGTTATTCTGGAATTTCGGCGCTCGGGCGGCTGGAATGTGCGGAAGATCCTCGGGTTGGTTACCTTGGATAGAGTTGTCAGATTGTGTCCAGTCGAATCCCCGGCCTATTGATGTCACTCCCCAGCTGCCAACGCTCGCTGCCCGATAGGATTTTGGAAACGACTCATAGTCATCGCCATGCAGCCAGAAATCATGATCATCACGCGACCAATAGTCGTCATCAAGGCTAAAATCAATGGCAGAGGCGGAAAACATGCAACGATATGAGAAAGGGTTTCGTTCGGCAAAGGTGGTGATGAGGACCCCGGTGCACTTTCCCATGCTCCGACCGTCTCCTCCCCTGTCCCTCGTAGCCTCCAAGCCCTGCCGTTCTTTGCCGCCCCTCGGGTCCGCCTTTCATATTTAGTCGGACGATCCCTGACAGGGTTGGGAAGCCATGTCAATTGTGAAATGATTGCCGTCATGGTTGCTGTCACACTAAGGGTGTCCCAGGTCCCGCATGACCTAATCCAACACAAACTATACCTGTTGTCGAGGGTGCTGCCAACGCCGTCATCCTCAAGCCCAAAAGACTTGTAAGTTTTGTCTATGCCCCGTCAATGTCGTATGGATCTAGACCATACCATTTGCATGGTGGAGCAGTGGGATTTGGGCTGGATGCCACCTGCGACTCTTGGATTACTTTCCTGCTTACGTTTTTTCAACCAGTAGACCTTCATGGCCGTCAAGATCCCCATCGTCAAGAAACGCACCAACAAATTCAAGTCTGTCGCATTCGTCTGTTCACGCACATCTCACTTACATTCTTTCCAGGCGCCATCAGTCAGATCGGTACCATGGCGTGAAGGAGGCATGGCGGAAACCAAAGGGTATTGACAACAGGGTGAGGCGTCGCTTCAAGGGCCAGACACCCATGCCCAAGGTACGCTGGAGATTTGACTTCTGTCATGTATGGAGATTTGACTTGAAGGATTTAGATTGGCTACGGTAGCAACAAGAAAGTACGATACCTTGCTCCGTTTTTGATCATATCATCTTCTAAGTTTTTGTTACTCAGACACGTCACCTTCTTCCTAACGGTTACAAGAAGTTCCCTGTCAACAACGAGAGGGATCTTGACGTCCTGCTTATGCATAGGGATAAGATTGCTGCTGAGATTGCTGGTAACGTCAGCAGTCGCAAGCGTATCGCTATTGTCAAAAAGTATGTATAGTCTCATGCAAATTTACTCTGAGCGTTCTCTGACAAAATCATCATCGTTCGCAGAGCTCAAACTATGAATATCAAAGTCATCAACTCCACTGGTCGTCTGCGGTCCGAGGAGTAGAAAGTTCTCTCTCTCTCCAATGTATTTTCTCAGTATGCGATAATTGTCAAAGCCATGATGATATATTCTACAAATGACCTGACCTCTTGAGGAATTTCTGTAAGAAGAAGAAGATGATGATGATGAGAAGAAGATGATTTCGGCGGTTCAAGCCTTGAACAATCCAATTTGGGTAATTGGTTCTTGGGGGGTGGGGGAAACACACTTATCGGCTTGTGTGAAATCGGTTCTCTTATCGATCTCCAACCTCGGTCTACATCAGATTTGTTGCTCTGTGCTCACATCCCTCAATGGATATGGATATGTCCCATTACTATCATCAGGAGGAAAATCGATTCCGCGGTGCAGCTCATGCCGGTTCCTGGTATACCAGCAACGGTAAGACGATCTCCTTAATGCAGAGTGAGAGAGAAAAAGGGGGGGGTGACTACTCCCAGCTGAAAAAATCAAACATAAACTTCTCTCATAACAGCACCGCAGCTCACCGCGGATTTAATCGGCTGGCTAAGACGTGTTTCCCCGAGACACCCTGGACAACAATTCCCAGCTATAGGGTGCAAGGGCATCATCGCTCCGTATGTCGGATTTAATCACATTCTAGATGACTTGACAGTTCTCTCATTTGTTTGTTGTCAAATTTTCAGGCATGCGGGCTATGCTTATTCCGGTGAGAACGCTGCTTGGGCATACAAGTGCATTGATCCTTCTACCACGTTGGTTTTTCGTTTTCTTTCTCTCTTCGTCTTGTGCCCTCCCCCCTCACGCCTGTGATTCATTTCCCCTTTCAAAAATAGCCGCCGAGTGTTTATTTTAGGTCCTTCACACCATTGGAGAATCAAGACATGTGCACTGACTAAATGCCACACATACGATACTCCGATCGGGACATTGCCTGTGGACACGGCAGGTGAGTGTATACAACTTGATTTTTTTTTTTCCCTTGCTCAATCACTATTTTCTTAAGCTGTCAACAGCTTGCATGCTACAGGAGGGTTTGAATGGATGTCTATGACGGTAGATGAGAGAGAGCATAGTATTGAAATGCAGTTGCCTTACTTGCGCAAAGTCTGCGAAGGGTGAGAAGAGAGAGCTGTCTTTTGATACTTTATTATTTCTTATCAGCAGTGACTGTTTATGTTTTTAGCAAGGACATCAAGATCGTACCGATTCTTATTGGCAATCTCAGTCAAGCAGCCGAACTCGAGTATGGAGATAAAATTGCACCTTTTCTCGCTCAAGAAGGTACCATTGTCATCGTTTCCAGTGATTTCTGCCATTGGTTCGTGGTTGGCCTTCCTTTTGTTGATTCAACTCACTGCTGATTTATATACTCTAAAGGGGCCAGAGATACGATTATACCTTTTATTATCCTAAAACCAAACCCGTTTCTTCACCCTTTTCGCCTGACGAAGGTTGGCATATCACTAGGGCAAGTCCTCCAGATCCGGATCACAGCATTTGGGAATCCATCACCCAGTTGGATCATGAGGGGATGGGTATCCTGGCTGACAAGAACAGGAGTGCATTGACGGCTCATACTGATTTTCATAAATACCTCAAGACAACAGCAAACACTATTTGTGGATGTCATGCCATTGGTGTTTTATGGGGTGCGCTTGTTCGCTTGGAGAGGGCGAGTGGAAGGAAAGCATCTTGCACATGGGTCAAGTATGATCAGAGTGCTCAAGTCACGGAGGTTTCAGAATTCAGTGTCAGTTATGCGAGTGGTTTCATCACGATTTAGCTTGTAAACGTAGTTCATAGCAGACTCTGGATCAGTTGTAATCCTGTAGGCCCCTCTGGAAGATTCTCAGTACCAGGTACACCTGGGTCCTGAACGACCTATTGTTGTTCGGTTATGGGAATGCTATAAAAAAGAAAAATGACATACCTCTCCTGCTTCGATTTCTACGTAATCGAAACCCCATTCTCTCAAGGGACCTTTATCTAAATGAGTTGTATCTGCCAACTTGATCGGTTTCCAACCACCGCCACCGCCACTCTCCTGCACGAGTTCGGATAATGAACAACAACCGACGAGAAGCGGGAGTTGTCTATCGCCCACCAGGGAACGTACGAGCGTGATGATAGGAGCAGCATGACTCATCAAAAGTATCCGTTCATATTTCTCCTCGAGTTGGGAAATGAAGGCAGCCAGAAACCCATCTGATCGATCATGTACTTGAGATATCGTTTCGCCTTTTTGGGTTGGATACCAGATAGAGGACCAGTTGGGATCGATTTGGGGAAAATGGGATTGGAGAGATGTAGTGGAACCTGGACGTGGATGAAGACCTGTTCCTGGTACGACAGGAGAGTACCATTCGGATAGCCCTTTGTTTTTTTAATGAGTTAGACTTGCCAAAAAGGGAGGACGAACCGTGTTCAACGTAAATAGGGAGATTGAGGGCTTTGGCTGTGGGTTCCACAGTTTGAAGACAGCGATCTGAATGATCGGGGATCAAGAAGATGAGAGAAAGAGAGAAAGAGAGAGAATACAGTATGGAGAAGAAAAGATGGCCGTCGGTCGTTCGTCTTGTGGTAAATTCAAAAAATAGTCCGCGAGTTGGGTTGCTTGTGTCTTTTTTTTTATCTACATTGGTGAGGTTTCGTGGTTTCGAGTTTGTCTTTCTTACCTCGCCATACGCCGCAAGGGGAGGATCGCGAGGAAGCCCAGTGGGACTCTGCCTTTGAGAGGCTGTTCAATGAATTGATCCAGAGCCAAAAATTACTTGCCATGAGGTGGTGAGCCAGTTGAGTCTAAAGCCTTGAGTGGGCTAAAGTAAGACCCTTGGACGAAAATGTGGATCTTACGGACCGTGGCGTGCAATGTATATCTTTTGTAGAGGCATTGGGGAAAATTTTACGGACACGAGTTTCAAGACAGACACGGCAACAGCCGTGATCAAGGAATCAATTCATGGAAGTAATGGAACAAACAGAAAAAGATACACTCTGCCCTAATTTTTTTTGTGAAGACGGGATTAAGCAAGGGATGGGAAGGCGGTCTGATCACCGACATCGAGGTTGGGGGTGCTAAACTGGGGAGGAGCAGAACGAGGAGCACCACGGCCACGACCTGAACCACGAGCTCTATCGCCACGACCACGGCCACGGCCACGACTGGGGCGGTCAGGGCGGTTGGAGGGGGAATCAATCTCAATGTAGACCTTTTCATCCTTTTTGGGGCGAATCTTTGAGGCGGACTTTGCCTGTTTGAATGAGTGGAAGAAAAGGAAAGAAGGGAGGGGGAAGACGCACCTTGCCGACAAAATAAGAGAGGGCATGCTCGTCCTTGGAGAGAGGGACGGCGTCTTTCCAGATGCTTGGATCAGCACCCTCGTTGGCGGGGCGGGTGGGCTGGAGCTTGGGGAGAGCGATGTCCTTGTCCTTTTGTTGAGCCAGGTACTGGTCGAGGGTGAGGGTATTGTCGTCTTCTTCGGTAGCGCGCTCCTTGGGGAGAGGAGGGTCAGGAAGGGGATGGGAGGTGGAATCGGGGGCGTCTGCGGAGGGGTCTAGGACGGCATCATTAGCGACATCGTTAGCGGCGGCCTCTTGGGCCTTGAGTTCGGAGTTGCCCTCATCGCCTCCCCAGCCCTGATGAGATTTCTTGTCCGAGTCGCTGGAAGAGGGAGGTGAGGACAAGAGAGGGAGAGAGAGAGAAGGGAGGGACGGACGTCTTGCCGGTCTGGCTGTGCCTGTCAAAGGGACGGCGGCCACCACGGGGAGCAGAGCCACGAGGAGCAGAGCCACGGGATCTGGGACGGCTGTCGACTAGTGACCAATGAGGGAAGAGAGAGAGAGGGAGAGAGAGACTTGCATTTCCTATGGGTGTCTGGTGCAGAGTCGTCGAGCTGGGGCTGCTGGGGGGCCTTTGGAGCTGATCTGGCACCACCACGGGGATAGTAGTTGCCGCTGCGGGAGGGTTTTGGCTTGTTGGATGAGGAGAGAGGGGGCTGGGGGGCAGGGGGAGGAGAGCTCGGAGGGGAGGGATTGTCTGCTGGAGGGTGAGAAAGAGAAAGAGAATGGAGGAGAAAAAAGAACGCACCGTCGAGGAGAGCAAAGGGATTGGTTGTGGCGACAGACATTGGGGGGTGCAGAGTAGAGGAGCGAGACCCCGGAGAGGAGGGGACACTCGGGGTCCTACTGTACAGTTTCTCGGGGCATAAGAGCGGACAGCGGGGAGGGTGCGGACAACGCTTAACACAGGTGCGTGGGTGGTGTTCTGGGTGGTGTGTGTGTGCTGACGACGGTGCAGCGAGGCAAAGCATCTCGCGGAGGGTCTGTGCGCAGGCCAGGCCGAGGAGGGCGAGACCGTCAGCGAGCGCTGGAGAGGGAGAGACAGGCTTGGGTGCGGCGGGCTCAGCCAGTGGGCTTTGCTGCAAGGCCGTGTCGGACAACCATAAATGTAGTAGTAGTGTGAGAATCTAACTTGCCTCTTACCATGGACATCTCCTCGCTCCTCTGTCCAGACTCTGTCTCGCCCTCCTTCCAGGCTCTGGTCCATGCTGCCGAGGAGGAGCGCAGACGCCTCCACCAGCAGGACCGTCTTGTTCCCGACCAGCGTATTGACCAGCGTATTGTCCCCGATGACCACTGTCTTGACCAGCGTATTGTCCTCGACCAGCCCATCGTCCCCCACCACCGTCCACACCACTGGCTCTACCCCCACAACACCGCAGATCATCCCTCTCACGACCCATCGCCCCCTCCACCCACCGCCACCTCCCTCATTCCTCCCCCTGCCTCCATGCCCCCGCCGACGACCGCCCCTACCCTCGTCCGCCCCAAAGACAAAGATCAAGACCCCCCCGTCCCTGCCTCCAAAGTAAGTCCTTCGCCATTCCTGCCCCTCCGTCTCATCTCGCCTCAGCCCGTCGCCAAGAATCCCCCCAAACAGCAGAAAACAAAGTCAAAGGCTGCAGAGGGTGCAAAACAGTCCAGAGCGAAAGTTGCTAATCACTTGGCCGTCTCCCGCTCTCGTTCGACATCCCTTATGGCCAGTGGCTCTGTCGAGCCAGAACCAGAGCCCAAATATGAGGAGAAAGAAGACGACCCCCCCGATGACAAGCTCTATTGTGTTTGTGAAACAAAGTACGACGAGGACCGCTTCATGATTGCTTGTGATCGGTTCGTCTTTTTCACCACTGTCCTACGCTGCCCTCCTACACTGATCCATAGTTGCGATGAGTGGTACCATACAACCTGTGTCAACATGCCCGAGTCCGAAGTCGAGCTCGTCGATCAATTCTTTTGTCCACCCTGCATCCAACGTGAGCCTCTCTCTCTCCTTCTCTTTCCATGCTCACATGATCCTGCCTCAGAAAACCCCAGCTTGAACCTCAAAACCACCTACAAACAACGTTGCCTCAATGGCCTCCGTCACCCAAACCCCGATTCATCAAAGGCTTGCCACAAACCTGCCCGTGGCGCCATCTCCAAATACTGCTCTGACGAATGCGGTGTCGAGTACATGCAATCCCGTATCGATGCCTGGGCCAAGAAAGGAGGTCACAAGGAAGAGCTATGGGAGAGCGTAAGGAAGGCTGAAAAGCGGCAAGGCATCACCATTTGCGTCGACGAGAAAATAAAATCCGATTGGGAAGACAAGGTCAAAAAGCAATCACAAGCCGACCGAGAGACAGAGCGACTCGGGGGATTGTTGGATCAGGTAGTCAAGATGCGCAAGGAGACCAGGGACAGCATGGAGATCATCACTTGGCGTGAGCAGCTGCTACAGCTTGCGAGTGAACGAGCGGAACACATAGATCAGTGTGGCTGGGACCAACGGCTGTGCTTTGGTGAAAAGGAATGGCAAGCTTATGGAGCCGGTGTGCTGGAGAGCTACGACGAGAATGAGGACCAAGATGCAGCGTGGTGGTGCTCTGGACAGAAATCATGTAAGCGCCATAATGGGTAAGTGTCTTGATCGTTGTTTTCTTCACTTCAGCCTCATGCGGCGTGCAGCTGGCAGACACTCCGCTATAAGGATATATGCAAGGAACGAGAGAAGCAGGAGGAGCTATTAAACAACTTGACAATCCGTGAACGCCAGTTGCGCAAGCGCATAGAAGATCTTGATATAGATCCTAGTGGTCACAAACTCAACCCCACTTCCGCTCCTCTTAAACCATCTAATACCAAGTTACGAAATGGTCAATCCAAAGCATCGAATGACACAATGAAGAAGGGCAAGAAACGCAAGGTTCCTGCATCGTAAAGAGCAAAGAGAAGTAACTGTATTTTTATAACCCTGATTTCCTCTCACTCCTGTGTCTCTTAATAACGTTCTTTTCTGTTAGAATCTAATACACCCCGTCTCACTATGCTTGGAACCACGCAACATTTGTATTGTTTATGCCTGTAGCTACAGCGATATGTGAACCATTGATACGATAAGCTTGATTAAACAAAGATACATGTTGGTCTCCTGGAATCTGCTTGGGTGCTGTAAAGCACCCTGAGGCTGGATATCTCTTTGGACCAAAAAAGGATACCAAAAAAAGAGGAATCCATGTTCCACCATTTAATACCCGTCACCTTCACCGCCTTCCTTGCAAAAGCCCTTTTTTTCATAGAGGACTCTAGCTGTTACCTCGTCTCGCTGCTTCTTTTGCTCAATGTCTTGTTTCACGTAGGGTTCAAGTAGACGATAATCGATTGATCGAAGAGGGATTTCATCTTCTTTATCTAAGTCCTATCAATCCATCATCATGTTAAAGAAACAAGAGGAAGAAAAATGCGAGGTGTGAAGAAGAGAACGAGATGGGAACAACGTACGATTTCACCCAATAACACGACATTTTCCCCTCTGATGAGAAATAAACCGTGCCAATTTTCAGCATAGCTGGTTCCGTGATATATACGTTCCACTGTGTCTTCCAGAACGAGGTTGGCTAAAAAGTCCACCCAAAGCGAGAACCAAAAAAAAGTCATGGATTTGGTGAGAAAAAGAGAGAGAGAGAGGGACATACCGAATTGATCATACGATCTCAAAACACCATGTAGTTTTCGACCGTCTCGTAAAACGACCAACATCTTCCCTAAGTCATTTGAATGCAAGAATTCAGATACGCAGATGTAAAGATATGTGGGAGGAATTGTTGGAGTTGTTGTTGGTGGACAAGAAGAAAGAGAGTGGCTCAGGATACGTAGAAGGGATGTGTAAGCATTGAGGGTAAGTAGACGTACTGTCCACACAGTCCATAAGAGCACCTGAAGTGGTGAAGGGAATCAAGGAATCCATTTCTACTTTTTTTTCGTGGTGTTGGTTTAAAATTGAAGGTGACTTGAGTAACCCGCTGGATTACGTTTATATTTATAGACATGTCAGGTATACAAGAGTCAGAGTCACTACGAAGCTGGAATGGCCGAGTCGTTAAGGCGAGTGATTTGAATGGTCAAATTTATCACTTGGTGTTTCACCGCGTAGGTTCAAATCCTGCTTCCAGCGAAATTTTTGTCATGTAGTCAATATTCTTTTTTTGTACACGAAAAGATTCCGACGTCTAGACTTCTCGCTCAACCTTTCCTCCCCCAAATTGCTTTAGGTCCTCTCAGAGGTAGTGATAGTCTACACGAAGAACGATTTGACAAATTCCTTCACAAAGAAGCCTGTCTCATGTTGATTTTCCAATGTACTCCCATTGGCCTGGCTCGGGTACATCCACAGGATCTTCCCAACTGCAAAGATAAAAAAGAATTCGTCAGCAAAGCTTGAAAAACGAAAATAAAGAGGTTACGCACGCTTTCCATTCGACCATCTTTTGAGCCAACTCGAGTTCGTCGGAAGCGATTTCCAACGATTCCTCAATCTGGCCCTCGTTCAATTTTGTCTCCGCGGCACTGATATCACCGTTTGCGGTTTGGACCATGTTCAGTTTGTGCCGTGTGAGGGCTTCTGTGCCCTGACGATATACGGAGGTTTGCGGGATGGTAGAGAGGATGGAGAGGGTGGACTCGTAGGTCTTGATGAGGTCTGGGAGAGGATTTGGGTGGACAGCGAGTCCAGTGATTCCTGTTGATTGTTTGAGTGCTTGGAAGAGAGGACGGGTGAGACGGAACATGGAGTGAAATAGATATATATGATGAGGTTGAAGGTGTTCCCCCCAGGGTTTGATCTCGCGCGCGTGCGGAGTACAAATATAATAAACGTTTTTTTCTCTTGACGCTTTCGCTTTCGAGAATGGCTGCTGCTGCTGCTGCTGTTCTATCCGCTCAAACGCGTGGGATGTTTTCGCTTTCTATGCGTACATACTCTCTACGACCGTTCTTTGACACGAGTGTCGTGGTCACCTCCTTGACTGCCGCAAGATCAGCTTTGAATTGGTCAATACCCTCTCTTCAATCTCTCGTCGATCTCTTCCCTCCATTTTTACTTGCTGTACCAAAGAAGAAGGTATCGCATTCGCGGAAAGCTATGCGTGCTGCTAACAAGGGGTTGAAGGATAAACAAAGTATGTCGTGTTTTTTTTTTTTTGGCTTGTTCTATCTTATATTCTGATTTCTTGATAAAAGACATTGTAAATTGTCCTGGTTGTGGGGCTCCCAAGCTCTCTCATCACCTATGTAGTCATTGCTACTCGTATCTCAATCGGGCGTGGAAGGCGAAAGATAAGACTGAAATCCCGGACCTCTCATAGAACGTGAGTGTGTGTCGACGCAGTGTGACTATTAATGCGATTTCAAAAAAAAGAAAGCTTGCACACTGTTGATCAGAACACTTGGCCATATATTATATACTCTCTTCTTGTATACGGAAATTTATTCTTCCGTGAATCTTACTTTTCTCATCACAATGTGTGATTCTTAAATGGCCGGATCCCTAACAAGAAATCAGTCACCGTTTCCCTTCTCCCTTCTTCCCTTCTCTCTACAAATGATCATGTTAGCCGTTCCAACAAGGACATGGTTCCGGACTGCTGTTCGCCCTCAACTGTTCACACGCGCTGCAAGTACTCGGGTTCCTCGTGGCCTGTCCAATGTCCTCCAGAAGAACTCGGACGACGTCGTGATCACTTTTGGAAAGCGAACTGCGGTCGGAAGGGCTAAAAAGGGTCAATGGAAAGATACCACTGTTGATGAACTCGTTTATGCTCTGTTCAAAGTGCGTCACAACCTCTTTTTTTATTATCAGTTTTTTTTTTTTGACAAATGCCCTTCGCAGGCTACTCTTGAGAAGACTAAACTTGACCCAAATAAAATTGACGATATATGTGTTGGTAGGTCTTCCCCCCTTCTCTCTCATGGGTCAATGATTCCACCATGCCTTTGAAAAAAAAAACTGTTAGCTGTATGTCATCCACCTTCCCCACTTTATATTTCTCGAGCAGCGGCGCTTGCTGCCAATATCCCTTACACGGTCCCCATATCTACCGTCAACCGCCTATGTTCCTCGGGTTTAATGTCAATCCGTGCTATTGCCCATGCGATTCAGGCAGGAGAGATATCGATTGGCTGGGCAGTCGGCGCTGAGAGCATGAGTCTAAAGTACGTGGATACCACCATTCAACTCTCTATCATCAACCCTTCATCCCCAGTTCTCGGCCTACTCCCCAAGTCTCGGACACAGTTGGTGCGCACCAGAATGCCCACGACTCCATACAGGTGAAGAAATTGTAATCTTGTTAAATTGGCGCAACTCACTGACGCACGATTTAGGCAATGGGCTGGACCTCGGAAAACGTTGCCCAGCATTTCAACGTTTCCCGTCAAAGGCAAGATCATTTCGCTCTGATATCCCACACGAGGGCATCCGAGGCCTTGAAGAAAGGTGTATTCGCAGATGAGATTATCCCTATTGAAATCAAGGGTCAAGTCATCTCTGTTGATGATACCATTCGACCTGGTGTGACTGCGCAAGGTCTAGCAGCTCTTAAACCCGCATTTCCCCAATGGCAACCAGGAACGACTACTGCGGGTAATGCGAGTGGCGTCGGAGATGGAGCTGGTCTAGTTATGATGATGACGCGAGAACGAGCAGAGAAGGAAGGAATGGAGATTCTTGGGAAATGGGTAAGCAGCGTCGTTGTTGGTGAGTCAATGCCAACACAAGATCCTTTGTGAGTTTCATCTGATCTCGTTACCAAGGCGTGGAACCTAGATATATGGGTATCTCGCCGGTATTCGCTGTTCCTAAAATGTTAGATGCAGTTGGTTTGAAGAAAGAAGACGTTGACACTTACGAGGTGTGTGCATATCTATTAGATGAACGTTCCCTGACGAGCATCTTCACAGATCAACGAAGCCTTTGCATCTCAATTCGCGTACTGCGTCGACCAGCTGGACATTTCTATCGAGAAGATTAACCCAAAGTGAGATTCAGAAATCATTCACCAAAAGGCGATAAACCTGATCTCATTCTCGTAGCGGTGGTTCCATCGCTATCTCCCATCCAATCGGACTCAGTAAGTTGATATCTACGCTGAGATTTGCATTCGAACTGACATTCAATAAGCTGGTGTCCGTCAAGTGATCACGGGCCTCGAGGAGCTCCGCAGACGCAACGAAAGAATCTTGCTGACGAGCATGTGCGTAGGGAGCGGAATGGGAGCAGCGGGTGTATTTGTAAACGAACGTATCCATTGAACAGATTCTATTACATAGTTATATGAGACCGAACGAGTATATATCTAAGAAATGATGTGTTAGACCAAGATTCCATAACATTCATTCAAGAGAAAAGTCAGACGGTCATTCATGTCAGTGAAATGCAAGGACTTGATCCAAACATCTCAAGTCGACTAAGAGGTGCCAAAAGTGGTTGAAATACAACGCTCTTCATGATAGGAAAGGAGAAAGAAGAAATACAAACAGAATGCTCACCTTGTTGAAACTGAAAAACTAGCGCGTCGATATTATATACTTGCACGTGATTCGGCAAATCGCGAGATACTGTGCAGATGCTACAGCCACTCACATCGAAGTAGGCGTTCCAAAACCACATCAACAAGTTCAAGGTAATATATCACTCGGATCGTTAGAATCAACTAACCCTCTCCCAGATGGCCGCTCAAATCAGCAAAAAGCGCAAGTTCGTCGCCGATGGTGTCTTCCGTGCCGAGCTGAACGAATTTTTTACCCGTGAGCTTGCAGAAGAAGGCTACTCTGGTTGCGATGTCCGCGTCACTCATGCCCGTACCGAGGTATTCGATGACTAATGGCTAATTGACGGATATGTGACTTATACGAATGTTGTTAGATTATTATTCGTTCTACCCATCCCCAAGATGTCTTGGGTGAAAAGGGCCGCCGCATTCGCGAACTTACCGCCCTCGTCCAAAAGCGATTCAAATTCCCTGAAAACTCCCTCGAACTCTACGCTGAAAAAGTTCAGCATCGTGGACTTTCTGCTGTCGCTCAATGCGAGTCTCTTCGCTACAAACTCCTGGGTGGTCTTGCCATCCGCCGGTATGTTCGATTCAATTCACTATAACTATTGAAAGTGACCATGATAACCTCCCAAAGTGCTTGCTATGGTGTCCTCCGATTTGTGATGGAGTCTGGTGCTAAGGGTTGTGAAGTCGTAGTTTCCGGCAAGCTTAGGGCCGCCCGTGCGAAATCTATGAAGTTTACCGATGGCTTTATGATCCATTCTGGTCAACCAGCTCGCGACTTTGTCGACTATGCCGTCCGTCACGTCCTCCTCAGGCAGGGTGTTCTTGGTATCAAAGTGAAAATGTATCAAGAAATGCTTATATCTATCAGAACCTATCTGACGTTTTGTTTTAGTATGAAAGGCTATGATCCTGAAGGGAAAATCGGTCCCAAGAAACCTCTTCCCGATTCGATCCAAATTTTCGAACCCCCTGCGGACAAACTCGTCTCCGAACCTATTTCAGAACAGCGTGAACCTCTCCCTGTACCGGTTGCACCCCCCACTGAAGAGGCATATGCTGCTCCGGAATCTTCATTCCAACAACCCGAAGGATACACAGAGCAGCCTGTATTCTGATTTCTCCATTCTGTTTTTACTTTGTTTCGACATTGTTGTGACTATTGTCTTTGATTTGGTAGGTTAAGCAAAACAAGGGTATCAACATAAAATAGTTGAGGCATCAAAGATTTACTTGAACACTGCTCCCTGCCAAACCACCTGAGGGTAATTCGATGATAAAATTCCTGCTTTGACGAAGTCCCCAGTGGGGTGGTTTCCTGCCAGGTCCCAATGATAGAGTGACCTCAATTGTAGTCAATGACTGTGAGGGATCTGAAACAAAGATTGCAGCGTCATTGAGGTCATAGATAATTGCGGTATTGCCACTGGAAGAGATGGTGACAGCTGCAAATTCGGAAGATGTTATTGTGACGGTGCCACCGTCTGGCTGCCAGAAAACGACCATGATCGTCTTGTGAGTCCCGTCATAAACCGCAGATGTGTTTCCATCGTTCGAAACGCATTCGAGGTCTAGTTTGGCCCTTTTTGCAGTGAATTCGTTGAATTTCACTCCTGGGAACATGATATAAGATAAATCTTTGGTTAGGGGACTGTGCTCGATCCAGGCAGCGAAGAGATCTACAGTCGTAGGGGGTTGTGCTGAGATACCGATATTAGTCCAATTTCCCGTCCTCTTCCCAACGTTAAAGCGTAAAGTGTCGTCATCAGAAAGCCCAGGGAACACGTATCCCACATCACCATGCCAAAGGCTGGCGGAATCGAGGATGGATGGAGCCCCGAGCTCGGCGCCATCGTCGACGAAAATAGCACCATTGTGGCGTCGTTGATCAAGAACAGAGATAACAGGCTGTTCTGAAGTAGAAGTAATGTTGGATATCATAATGAATTGCACGTCGTCTTTGAGGAAGAACCAAACTTTCTGCCAGTGCAGAACTTTCGTCAAGGGATTAGTGTAACACATGACGGAAATACCAATTCCGCCATTGGAAACACCCCCAACAAAGTTCTCGATACCGGTGAATGCGGCCTTATCACAAGAAAGTTCAGTTGCCCCATAGTCAGTGGTAATCCCAGGGATCATATTCCAGTCCCAGGCGGCTGATATGTCTTCATACTCATTGCCATTGAGATAAGTGTAATGAACCCCATCAGATAAATGGAAGCCAAAGGGCTAGTTAAATGCCGTTTCAGTAATAAATTCCCAGGACATGGAGGGCACAAACATTTTGGGCATTGAGGCACTCGGTATTCATGGTACGAGTAGAGAACATTTTGACCGTCGATACATAGTTTTTACCGCGGTGTACCTAGAAATCAATCAATGCAGTTCCTTATAAGATAATGTCGCTACAAACCATGTAATCATTATTATAAAACATACGATTACCATTCAGCCGGCCAGCATTAGCGTTCTCGCCAGTTTCGGAAAGACGTCGGGCGAAATTGGTGATAATCGCTGAGTTCCAAAGCTGTCCAAGCTGTCCTATCTCTGTAAGGTTCAAATTGATGCTCCCTGTTGCCCTGACCTCGTGTTTGTAACTCAAAAAAATGAGGAAAAAGGCGACCTACTGGGCATCGACGACTGGGAAGGAGATGAAACGGCCGAGGACAGACTATCCCAAGTCTGTAAATCATGGTTCATGGGGTAGTGCTGAGCAACTTACGAAATCCCAGTGTAAGACCCCAGTGAGACTGTTGCGGAAAATCATCCACTGATCACCGTCGAAAAGAACGGCAAAAGCCAGCTGGGAATCGGGGTTGGCAGCAAACTGAGTTTGAACTGCTTCAATCTCGAGGTCTACAACATCATTCGTGCTTCGATGGTATGAGTGATGCGCTTGAAATCACAAGACAATACCTACAAGTCCTTGCCTGTGGGTTGTGACAAATGGAACAGCTCATTCATATCATCAATGCTTACCGTAATTTCCATTGTACACAACTCCACCATGCTGGCCTAAGAAGTGGGGGGTTAGCGTAAGGCAGGAAATTCAAACTCGTGCCACACCGAAAGAACCATCGGGCCTGATACCATCGGCTTTGACCTCTTGGTGAATGACTACTTCTGCATGAATGCGCCGATATGCATCAGCGATTTGTGTGACATTTGTGTTGAGGAGTCCGCCATCAATGCCGATCTTTGCAACATCCAATATATTGGCCCCTGTCAAGAAGTTTACCTCATCGAACGGTCGGAGGAAGAGATCGTATGAGCGTCCGGTTATATCGAGGCAGTGCAAAGATTGAGAAGAGGTCAGTGTATCATTGAGGAGTAAACAAGTTTGGCCAACGAGCTCCGGTACTAAAATGACCTATCCTGATGATCCAAATAAAGTAAACCATCGATGGGAAGGATACTGACGTTAGAAAACCAGTTCGTATTCCTGTTTTGTATCAGAAAATGGTCAATTCAAATCCCAACATGCCTACCAAAGGAAGTTTCCGGGGTTATCACATGGACAAGCTGAGGTACCACCTTGGGTCAAGCAAGCCAAATTGGTAAGGTCGCGTCCAAACCAGTAATCTATTGCCAATGAAGTCTTCTCGTGAAGCGTTGAGTCATTGACAAAGTGTTCCCCTCCTTTCAATCCCCCGTGCCAAGCAGCAGCCATTACAACTGGGCACTGATTAGGGACTAGCTCAAAGGTAATGTATTCTTCACTTACGTGCGCGCTGCCAATGCCCCTGAGCTGGCCAGTTGGCTCGACGGGCTACACAACCCGTAGTATAATCGACTTCACTGTCGGGCCACTTGCCGTCAGAGCCGAGCGAATCCATCCTGTAAAACTAGGTCAGGTGTCTGTATCCAGAGAATCTTGCAAAGCCTACCATGATGAAATGTTACTGGCACCGGTAAGACGACCAATTATATTACTGAGACGTCGTGATTGCATCAGCTCAATCTCTGCCAGAGTTACAGCATCCACTGATTGAGTGGGTAAAGGTGTTGTGGAAGTTGAAAAGGATTGAGTAGATGTGGCAATTGCACAGCCCGATGCATTGATATTTGCCCCTAAGGAAGATGAAATTGATGCACAGGAGGCTGATAAATGAGCCGATGGCTGGGAGATGGTGGGCAGAGGCACAGTGAATGTCGGTAGGGAGATCAAAAGACCACTTGAAGATGAAAGGTTAGCTCGTGGAGTTTTTGGAAGTTCCAAGCCAGAAAATGATTGCACAAAAATGAGGCATGGGTCGAGAAAACACGCATAGAGAAAAAGAGCGCAGATGAAACCTGACAGTGACAGCATTGGGTGGGTTACCTTCAGCATCGTACCCGTTGTCGGACCATCTGATTTATAGGTTTGCCCCAATCGGGAATAGAGCGAATTTGGGGATGAGAACCTGGTCCAACAGATAAAAGAACTGCCGAGCCGAGTTGAATGCCGAATGCAGAGATCCACCAATCTACTAGAGCATAGACAGTATCTCATGGTACCTGACCCATGGTGCAAGAGGAGAACGAAAGCAGTACTCGTATAGTAGTTTCCAAACCTGATTCAGGTGGCAAAGGTGACGACTGCACTGCAAGAATGCCCAGACTTGGTCTGTTCAATCGATTTAGGAGCCTTCTGGCTCTCTAACTCCCTGTTTAATCTAGAGCTGGCAACAATGAGAGTGAGCCGAGTTTCTCCTGCTGAGACATTTGCCTCCAAGCATCGTACCTGTAAGCAACTCTTCATCAATGTTCCAATTAAGATGACTTTGTCTCTGAGGTGTTTAGAAGATATGATAGATGATTCTAATTGTCATCTTTGTCCGATGTGGATCACATGCTGGAGAGTTAAAGCGAAACCATCTAAACATATCACCAAAGTTCCTCGTCAAGACAGATTTTAATTGAATCAAACTGAGTCAATCAGTAATGAACCTAGAACAAGGCAGCCAAAACATACTAATATGAATTATTCAGAACCTCTTCAGCCAAGCTGTCAGTATACTGTTTAGAAAATAAGAGATATACTTGATTTTTTTTAAAAAATCATCAATTTACTACACAGAGCACGTAGGCAGGCCGTGGTAGCTAGAAAGAGGGCCTAGGGACTACTACCCTGCGATGCATGTTGTAAATGCATCTCCTACACTACTCAAGCATGAGGCAAAAGAAGCACAGGTATCGAAGAAAAGAAGGACTAATTATAGAAAAAGAAGGGACCTAGCTTCTAACTTGTGTATACCAGCCGACTCCACTCCAAGACCACGAATCGTGCCCCACAGCCAGTGTTCTTCATTGCGTACCCTGCTTGATAACGGACACTAACCTGGGTACTCCGGTCAGACCTCTTTTCAAAGGTACCGGTGACTGCGCAGTGAGCGAACTCTTTGTGTAGATCCCAGGCAAGTTCATTCGATCTACTGACAAACCATGTTTTGTTGTCCACTTGATGTCCTAGTAGCTTGTTATTAAACACCACTAAATATATCTATCTATCTATTATGTGACTATCATATGATTACATCTTTTTTTAAAAAAAGAAATCCAGCATTTGTATTCCGCAACAAGCAAGCTAGTACTAAGACGCGGAGGGCCTAAGCAGGACCCGGCATTAGATGGTGTATCTACAAAAGGCATGTGGCCATAGGAGGAGGGTGTAGGCGAAGTTTTCTAGTGGATGTTTGAGTAATTACATCATGTGCTATATCTTCTTTTTTTTTTATTCATAAATTTATAACGCGGTGCTCGATCGCAGTCCGCGGTAAAGTACCTAGTACCCTACAATACACAGCTGAAAGTACAAAGAGAAACCTAACAAGAAATGTAAAGCAAAACCCAGATCACTCGCAACTGATCCAGACACAAGAGAAGTGAGAAAAGAGGGAAAGAAGAAGAAAACAGGAATGAAGGAGCAGTACTCGGTGACTCCATGATAGCACCCCATGTTAAGTTACTTGACTGAGCAAACGCTCCAGGGTTGTCTGTTAAGAATAGGGCAAAGTGTTTGATCACCATGCAATCGTTCAGGATGTGAGCTCGGGTTTCGACCCTATTGTGACCACAAGGGCATGCAAGATTGCTTCGAGGGAAGAACCTCTTCCTATATTCCCCAATCGGAGCATGATTCAGAATAGCTCCAACGCAAAGCGATACTGAGGACCCGATATGATTCAACCAACCCCCTCCTTTAATGTATGATGGTTGGATACGCTTCTTTTTGTTGATTCGGAGTTGTAAGAGCTGGTGGCCTTTGTTGTGGCCGTGGTTGGAGGTGATCCATTGATCAGTGCATGCTGCTATATCATGTGATTTCCATATCTTATCAAAAAGAATTAGCAAATGAATAGGCTCATAATAATAGGTGTAGATTCACCTTGCAATCTGGAGTCTGGAGTCTTAACACTATTGTAGTTCACGCTACCACGGACTGCGAACGAGCACCGTGTAACAAATTGATGAAAAAAAAAAGAGTCTTAACACTATTAGTCCTGGATCATCTTCATCAATCTCCTTGGCTATTCTTCTAGTAACCACCTGTTATCACTCCAGGACTTTGTAAAAGTTCTACTATAAGTTCATGACAAATCATTGCAAATGTGTGACAAGCAATATCTTCAGTACACCTATCTAGAACAATAAAAAGAGAAACATTGATTATCAAGACATGAAATAATTTAATGTAACATTGATATTCCAACATTGCTCACCTTGGGAGGCTGAATAAGTCTCAAGCTAGCTTAACTACTGTTGCACACTGATTCATAGACTGATACACTTGGCTTACCTTGACTTTCTGCTGCATGTTCGGGATCCAATCTAACATGCCCTAGAGTGTATAAGATACATGCAGAAAACCCGTGCAAGAAGTTCAGCAGCAAGATGACAATAATTTGTATCAACATTAGTGCCATCGAAAAAAGTTGCATTGCCTTCAAAATTTCTGGCGTTTCTTTGCTGATGCCAAGTCTTTACCAACAACTGTAACACCCTTTCCTGTCTTCACGATATTTTGAAGAGCAATCTGTTTTTCTTTTTTCACCCCACCAACACCTATCAACACCTTCGTCTTCTTGCCCAAGTCCCTTTCCAGCACCTCACGCTGCCTCTTCTTCGCCCTGCGTTTTCTTGAGTGCAGAGCTTGTTTTTCATTTGGCGCAAGTTCGGACCGTGACCGTGTGTCTGACGATGTAGGGTTAAATATTTCTTGTGGAGCAAGCATATTTGTCGTTGCCTGCGCAGTCGGTAGTGTCGATTCTAATGATGCGGTAGCGACGTTTGAAATAGTGGAGATCATGACTTTGGGCTGTACACAAGTTTGAATCCCATTGAAGTGAATGTAAATAAGGACATACTTGTTTTGGAACAAAGTGGGCGTTGCAAAGGGCGTCAAGTTTACTACAAATATTTTCCCATTGTTGCTCGATCTCCTCATGCTCTTTCTTCAATTTTCCGTCCCGATCATCTAGGCCACCTTCACCTGCAATATAATCTTTCTCATAAATTTGCGCCAGTGATTGTGTAGATTTTGTATCTTGAAGTTCAATGATACGAGACGGTAGAAAGGGTCTGTCCTCCAAAGGGCGAATGCGAACAACGTCATCAAACCGGTTTTCTAAGATCCGTGCCTTGATTCTCTGCTCCAAGTTTTGGACTACTTCCTCAGAAATCACGGGGACGGGTTTCATCATCCGCTCGAACTCCAGATCTTCCTCGAGCAGCGAATTTTGAGGTCGTGAACGACTGTCTGCTTCCCCCATTAGTGTCCACTCTTTCTGAGATACATTTTCTGCCTCGAGCTGAGCGATTTGTTCCCGAATTGCAGCTTGCCTTTTCTCATGCATAGTCATATCTGGCCCAAATCCACGTGAGAGAGAGGCAAATCATAAAGCAAAGTTACGCACCAGCATCCGTGTGGCTGTCGTCAGCATCTGCAAACAAATCATCCTTCAACCTTTCAACGACTGCCATGTTGTCTTCTTCCGAGTACGAGTCCTGTGATACTAACTCGCCTCCCACATTATCTTCTTCCATGTCCAGGTCCTGTGACCCTGTCTCGCCTCCCACCTCGTCTCCCACCTCATCTCCATTACCACTATCGTCATCTATAAGTCCTTCACTAACATCCAACAGTTCATCCTCTGACCCCGATCCCATATCATCTGGGTCATTCATATACAAAAAGCTAAGGGGTAAATTTTTGCCTTTGGCTTTGATCTTCTTGACTCGAACTTCATCATGAAAACGGACCCGGCCTTCACTGTCAGATTGTCCCTTGACCGAAGGACGCAATCGTGAGCTCGTGTTTTTTGGTGCTTCAAAGAAATCGCGGTAATAGACGTCTATCAAAGGTGGTTGAAATACATTTTGTCAGACAATCGGTTGATACATACCAGCTGCATTTCTTGTTTCTGCTTCATCACCGAAAGTGAAAAGATCCACATCTTCATCTTCATCTTCCGAAACATCTGTATGCTCAGTTGAATGAACGTCAGGTGATGTTAATTGACCACGAGACGAAGATTTCGCCTCTGCTTGATATGTTTCAGCGTGGAATACGTCCAGATCAAAGAAATCATCGTTGAGCCCATGAGCAGAGCCGTTCTTGTTTGAGCGTGCATCTGATTTTACAACGTCAAATGAGTTGCCCTTGACTATCAAATCGGAGAGGTCTTCATCTGAAGATTGTAAATGGATTACATCTTCGTCCTCATTGGTTAAACCATCGCTTTCGTCCTCACTTTCGCTGTCAGCCGCATCTTCTATATCTTCTTCTCCGTACTCCTCTTCTAATGCGTCAAAATCAATCTCCTCTCCATTTTCAATTGCTTCCATCACCTTTAGTAAAAGGTCATCCTCTTCATGACCTCGAATTACCCGGTGAAATGTTTCCCCTTTACTCTCCTTTGTTCCTAATACGCAGTCCGACAGATCGCAAATTGCCCTTATACGCAGGTCGAGTTGCATCCATATTTGTTCTGCATCCATGTTCTCAACAATCAAAGAAGGTATAGGAGTAACCTCGAAGGTTTTGGAGGTAGAAGCTCGAAATAAGGGTCTATCATTCTTTGACTGTGATCTCGTCTGAGGCTTTTGAAGTGAATCCAAAGATATCAAAAGTTCATCTATAGAAGCCTTTGAAGTATGCTCTGTTCCTAATGCTAATGATGTTGGCCAGGATGACGCCATGAATAGGGCGTCGAGACATACATAGGTCAAAGATGTACTTTGTAGCGGCCAATGCAGCATTTTGAATGCCTTCGTTTCCATGGGCTAATGTTTCTATCCGTCCGTCAAGTTCACTTGTCACTGCAATGAGTTCATCAGGGATCGCGAGGATCTCATGAGCTGTCATACTATGAGGGTTAAAAAACGAGGACTGTTTGTCTATGTTTGCTTCACCAGGTAAGAATCATGGCGTACCCATCACGTGGGTTACTCAGATCTTCCTTCATGCCGCTTCTTAGGAAGAAAGACCCGCATTCAATACCTCCTGTAGCTTCCGCAACCTACGTCACCAGAAAGAATCCATACAATGCCTTGCCCATGAACCGGTCAAGTTCTCATGTTGACAAGTATACCGAAGGGGAAGATCAGTACACAACAGATAGATACCCACACAGCAGGGGAGTCCCTGATACCTACGCCCGAGGAGAAGCCGATATAGAGCAAGACCGAAACGCCTTGCTCTCTGGCTATAAACCTCAGAAGTCAACAGGAGGTTCTGGGAGATTTCCCAGTGGTCCTGACATCGGCCATTCGACGGCAGGAGAAGAAACAGAAGAAGATATCGAAGGGATCAAGCAACAGACTCAATTTATCAAACAGGAGAGCGTAAAGACGACGAGGAATGCCATACGTATGGCACGTGAGGCTGAAGAGACTGCGATGAATACACTTGGGAGATTAGGTGACCAGTCCGGTATGTTCGAATTCGACCTGACAACGACATTTCCTAAAGAACTTCTACGTGATTAGAAAAACTTGCCAATACTGAGCGTCACATGGATGTCGCAAAGGGGCACTCCGCCCGAGCTGAGGACAAAACTGATGAGCTTAAAAAGTTAAATCGTTCTATCTTCAGGCCCGCTATCATTTGGAATAAAGACGAAAAGAGGCGAGCCCAGGAAGCCAAGACTCATGCTCGTTTCGAAGAAGAGAGAAATGAGAGGGAAAGGGCAATGCTGGACATTAGGGACAGTCATAATCGCGTTGGAAAAGCGGTCACTTATGGTCGCAATGACGAGGAGGAGGCAATCGGTGGGCAACGTCAAATGCTCACCGCTACACAACAAAAGGATCGTATGGAACAACGAAAGCGGTTTCAATTTGAAGAGACCCCATCTGACAACGAGTTGGAAGATGAACTTGACGATAATTTGAACGAAATTAGCAACATTACGAAAAGACTTCAGACATTAGGTACCGCCATGGGTCAAGAACTTGATCAGCAGAATTCCCGAATCGGTAGAATCAGTCAAAAGACAGATCGTCTGGACGGCCACATCTTCAGAAACACAGAGAAGGTGAGTTTACTATAAATGTTCCTGAGTTGAGACTGAAGCATCCCTATAGTTAAGGCGGATCAAATAGATCATTTTGTTTTACTGTGTAACATGGATAGAATTTTGCAAATACCCTACATTCCAGGTTAGAATCATGTGATATATTTAGCGCCTTGGTTGGTTTTTCAATATTCTTTTTCTGACTACTCAGATCAAATGGTATCAGATTATGAAAAGCAAAAGGCTGCCTCAATTGCTAGGGTAATTGAACTATGGAATATAATATATCTACTGTCATCTGATTATCCAACAGAACAAGGAGCTCCTGCGCTCACTAGGGCTCGACCAACCTTTAAACGAGCCAAAAGTAAGTTCGAAGAAGGGGACTTTCAAACGCAAATATGCTTCAGAGACGGAAAGTGTAGACGCGCCCACACCCAAGATTCAGCGCATCACAGTTCAGACAGACGAGCCTACCGCTCTTCGTCGTAGCTCTCGCAACTCTGGAAAGAAAGTTGATTATTCTGGATCCCAGAGTACTGGCCTTCCTCAGCTTCTTATTCATAATAGGAAATCAGAGAATGAGGGGCCAATGGGTCGCGAGGCCGGGCAACGTATTCATAATCCGTTGAGTTGCTCTCTTGCATTCGAGGTTGTTGCAATTTCAATTGAGCGCTCTGTTCAGGAAGACCTATGGACATATTCCAGGTGTTGCTGTTGGTACCTGGTGGTTGACAAGGGAAGCTTGTAGTAGAGATGCCATTCATGCGTGGGTCATTCTATATGTCCATTATGCCTTATGAAATTGATGCATTCGTAGCCCTTGGGTTGGAGGAATCTCCGGAGGTCCTGAGGGGGCGTACAGTGTAGTTCTGAGCGGAGGTTATGATGATGATGTTGATATGGGCTACTCTTTGTATGGCGGCTCTCATTTTTCGCCTCATCCAGGCGCTAATCAGAATTCGCCAGTACTTACACTGGTTCAGGTTTACAGTACCAGTTTGTGGCTGAGTTACATCGGTATCTAACTAAATCCTAGGTGGACGCGACTTGAAAGGCACGAAGACTGCCCCAAAAAATGTAGGCAATTTTTCCGATCCATCTTGGATTAATACTGACTATGTCTAGCTACGTACAGCTCCTCAAAGCTCTGACCAAACTTTCGAAAACAACGTACGCATTCAAATTATCTCTTCTTTGCTACTATTCATTCTGGAGGTTTTGTCCAGTTCAACAAGATGCTTTTGGTATATACACTGCTCTGATCATAAGATTATCATGGGTTCATTCATACGGATAGCGCTCCAGCCAAACCAGAAGGCCAGTGAGGGTTGTGCGAGGCTTCAAAGTCAGGTCTAAGTACGCACCTGCTGAAGGGTTTGTCAATTCAAATAACCACCCGCACGGGATATCTGATATTCTCTAGGTATCGCTATGATGGATTATACAGAGTAGAACAGGTAAGGTAGTCGAAAGTCTGCATGACGTTGTCTAAAGGCAAGAAGGCTTGGTTAGAAAAAGGGCTGGAGGGGTATCTCGTCTGCAAATACATATTCAGGGTTAGTTGTTCTTGCATTGACCTGTGTCTAGGAATGAACATTAGAGTTCCATCTTATAGCGCTTAGGTGGGCAACCGGTGTTGTCGGTCAATTCGGATTATGACGAGGAAGAGGCAGAATTCATTGCAACCGAAGACGCATGATCACCATACGCGAAACTCGACATACTCTGCTGTTTGGTCATCTGGCTTTCGATACATTGAACTCCCATAGGGTAGGCTTCGAAAGTGATATCAATTCTGACGTAGACACTATCTTCTTCCCGAATCTAATAAGATGCTCCATAATCTCTTCCCATGATGAATCACAACTCGGCTGCTTGTCGGCAAATCTTGACAATCTAGAGACATTTGCAATCACGGATGACTTTGTTTAGGGATTCAATGGTGCTGGGAGTTGAATTGTTCGTTCAAGATTGCCACGCTACAGGCGTCCTTCCATTGACCAGCATGATCAGTATCCTCGCTCTAATTATCTTCTACTCGGGTGGGGTGAACGCTGTCGCAGGAGTCACTACCTTCAACGACGTTAGTTACTATCACTGAACCATTAATGATCAATCATTCATACATGGAAAGCAGTACGGGACCCAGAGCAGCGTTGCCTGCCCAGGTGAATATGAGCCACAACATTGACTTTTGGAAAGGAACTAGAACTTGCAACTCAGGTTTCTCCCCTAGCAATTCTCAGGGAACCGGTATATTCGCAGCTGCCATGTCTGATTTATCGCCCCTGTGGACGGGATCTCAATGCGCCGGTACCAGGGATGCTAACAAATGGTGAGGTATCCCAAGGAAGATCGCTATTTCCATAACCTTCTCCTTGCGCATTCAGTAATGGGAGTGGAAGCTGCATTGATTGTACTGGACGTATGTATCCCAAGCCAGATTTGACTGTTCTACCACCAACTCATTATCCCTGAGCTGCTTGTCCTGACGAAGAACAGTGCGGTCATGTAAGTAAGGCAATCTTCCCTCGACTATTATTGACGTCGTCCTGGCAAGTGTTTCAATGTCCGCTGTAAGTGGTCGTTGAAAATGTTGAAAATAATACATAAAGTAAATAGATCTATATGGCATGCAGGCACAGGATCTTTGGATGGCGAGACGAGTGGTGCATGCACTGGCAACACTATCAAAGTCAAAATCATCGACGCGTACGTCCAAAAATCTACGGAATTGATAATGCCAACGAATCTTAAACATAGTTGCCCGGCAACCCATCCCGCTAATTATTGTAAGATAGTTGCCTTCGGCGGAGTAGGTTGATTGTTGCATGATCATATCTTCCGGTTGATTGAAATTTTTGCATCTAGAACATACCAGATAGGGAGGCCTGTGAGGCCAGTGGAGTCAATGCCCTTGACATCGCGACTACTGCCAGAGGCACTCTGTCCTCTTTTGTATGTTGCACCCCATAATTTCAACGGGAACCAATAATTGACGGCATTCTGTAGCAAGGAAACCTGAACATCGACATTGAAGCGACTTCCTGCTAAGCGGTTAATTTGTTTTTTCTGAGAATCCCCGATATAAAAATAGCCATGAGAACAACGGGAAGACCGCGGGAAATATAGAATTTGCAGACTTCTAGGTCGTTTTTCTCTCTTCAGTATTCTCCTTGTTCGCGCCTCCAGCACCTTTCTTTCCTTTTGCCTCACCTCTCGTCATTCCTTTTGTCTCTTTATCATGGATGACAAAAAATCATCCTATCAGGTCGAATACACCACCCAATCCAGTAACTCCAAAGCGGATACACTTCCCACTGTCATTGTACGCACCGGGCAGTTCAGCAATGAAAACGAAGCTCGGAGTGTCTGGAGGCCGTTTTATGTCCTTGGAGTCTTTGGATGCATGTATCTTCTTTTCCATTTATACATCTCCATGACCTATCACTATGCTGCTATAAATGATGGACTACACAAACTAGAAGAGGAGATGCGTGTCATAATGGAGTTACAGCGTGGAAATGTTTCCGCATTCAACACGGTCAGTTCTCCGGTTGCTCGTCCTGGGCATGATCGGATCCTTCCTCATGAGAGGAAGCGTCATTTGGGTTCCCATGGACGAAACAAGAACCGAATGGTCAAAAATCTTGGCAAGCGCGATGGTTCTGTCCTCACTTGGTTCCAACCTGGTTTGTGAGTTGTTTCTCTTGTTGACTTATATGGCACTTAATTCTATCTCTCGAAAAGAGGTGCCTGTGGTGGTCATAATACTGCAAATGATTTCGTGAGTTATCATCTCTCCCAGCAGATTGCATAGACTTGATACATCGTATCTTAGATTGTTGCGGTCAGTCACGAGGTATGCTACCCTGTCCTATCCCTTTGTTTATATCAACCGAACTCCTGGTAGATCTGGAATGGTGGTGCTCACTGTGGTGATAAGATCTCCATCCTATACGATGGAAAATCTGCTACAGCTACTGTAGTCGACGAGGTAGGTCATCCCAAAATATACCTCAAACTTATCTTCTTACTTTGTCCCTATTCTCTTGATAAAAGTGTATGGCCTGTGAAGCAAATCATATCGACTTGAGCCCATCACTCTTTGATTACATTGCCGGAGCGGGCGCGGATATGGTGACCGATGCCGATTGGGTGTTTGGTAGTTTCAATACTCCCAAGCCAACACTACACCCAACATCATCTACTACGTACTACTCTACTACAAAAGATAAGCCAATGACGACTCCCGAGCCGACGACGACTAGTACTACTAGCATTGTTAAAACCGTCAAAAGCAGTTCTAGTAGTTCTAGCAGCTCTAGCACTTCTAGCACTACCAAACTCACCACCACCACCACTGCCAGCAGCAGCAGCTCCAGCTCTAGCTTGACTTCGTCCACGACAACATCAAGTTCTGCATCGGTTTATGCCACTCCGGTTGCTTACGATGATGGCCAGGTGCACAACATCCAAGATTTTGAAACTCTACTTGTCATTATGGGAAAATTAGTGACTCTCGGTGCTTGACAAGGAGTAAATTCGCTTTCATTCAAGTTGCTCGCCTTAGGGAGATAGTTCATTCTTTCAATATATGTTCGAACACTAGTGAATTTGTGAAATTCACGTATCAATTTCCTGTGCCGCTGTCTAGTCCTTATAGTTATGTTTATATAGCTTCTCATTTTCTCCCTTTCCTGTAACCTGGGGCGATATAATATTTCGTTGTGTTTATATACCCATATTGGTCAACGTTGCGAGAGGAAAGTCCTTAGTCTCACTCATCAGATGAAAACGGTTGTCATTTCATCTCCAAGTAGAAAACATTCTCGACCAGGCCGTACAGGAAAGATGCCACTAGTAAGCGAGTGCTGAAGCTACTTCAGAAGTCCAGTGACGAGCAACCTTCAAGATGGTTCATCGATAGCACGCTCAACAAGAGTCAAGAAGTCCCGCCGAGACTTTTTTCCCGTTCGCCAAAGTTGGTACAAGCCCCGAATAGTGTTCTTGAGAGCTTCGTCTGCGAACATAGAGATCGCCTCTGCTGACTGCACGACGGGTCGTAGTCGAACGGTTGAAGGCTCCTCAGCCCCGGTAAAGTCAGCATGATGACAGGGAGAAGTTGCAGAGGCGGAAATAGAACAGGGGTCGCCCTGCAGAGGAGAATCCGGACGAGTAGGGAGAGAAGCTAACCGACGTGAAAGTGAACTCGGCGATGGAGGAGCTAGAGGATTATAGAGATCAAATTGAGGAAGATCTGGATTAAGTTTGGATGATGGCACGAAAATGCGGTGGTCGCCCTCAGCAAGCTGGAGTCGGCGATTGTGTGGTCGAGGGGAAGGAATGGTGGAATCTGCTGAGCCTGAAGGGTGGATCTGGTTCGTGTGTGGGTCTGGAGGGGACTCAGGGGCACACTGACCTTGGACTGAGGCATACTGAGCCCAATAGGCATCCTCAGTGTCAGCCCTTGGTACAGGAATGAACTGGTGAGATTGTTCGCTAGCCTCGTACGCATTCCAGTATACGTCGTCGTCGTCGGGGTTTTCGATACTCAAAGATTGAGTATGCTCTGGGAGACAGTCGTCGGGGAAGAGAGCCATTGCGTGAGAGAGATCTGAGTATGTGTGTTTGGGAAAGTCGCCAAGGACACAATTATGATATCTCCAGCTGTTGGAGGGTTGGTCCCAGAGGAATATCAAGCGGACAGATGATTGAGTGTCCGGATGAAAAGCAGGGATGGAGTTAAAGCGGACATGAGCATAGACTGCATCTGGATCAGCAGCGTAGCGGATGTGGACATTGAGACCGGCAGGAGGCCAGTCCTCGGGGCGGATGTCCTCAAGGAGAGCGAGCACACTTTCAGAGTTGCTGTCGCCTGGCCATGTGAGATAGGCAACTGGGTCGTGTGCGGAGATGGCTAAGAAGTGGTGTCGCTGGAGCAGAGGGACAGAAAGGAGGTGGATGGGGAGTGGCTGGAGGGCAGATGGGGGACAAATATAATAGAGGACTCGTGCGACGTCGCCGATGGCAATGACAGATGGAATTTGTATGTTGTCAATGTCGATGGCATCGGCAGTGGGAAGAGAGCCCATTGTTCTTACAGGATTTCACATTCTGACTTCTCCCATCATGCGGCCGACCTGGCTCGTCGCTGCTCTTGCCCTTCCTCTACTAGCCGCTGCACAGGTACGTTCCTCTCTCCGTTGCTCCCTTTGCCTCGTCCACAATCACAGCGGCAACAGCAGTCTTCCCAAAACATCAGTCAGACAGTCATCACGTCTACCTCCCTTTCGACCTTTGCTGCTCTTGGCCCCGACAGACAAGTCAGCACGGGCACCAGCACTTTTGTTTTCACCTCCACCCAGATCCTCACGCCAGCACCTCAGCCTTCGAGCAATGGTACCGTCGGCAATGGCACCGTCAGCAATGGCACCGTCTCGGGCAACAACACAGTGAGTGCCAATACTACCTCAACACCCCGCAATCTCCCCACTGCACCCACCGATGTCAATGGCGGAGGTGCAATCGCCCCATCTCCAGGACAGTCCAACACTGGCGGGATATTTGGCCCAGACGACAACTATATTGCCGCTGCCTCTGCACTCAAACAAAATGCCTTCGTCGTCGGATTTGTCGGCCTCGCCCTTAGTGGGGCAATGCTCGTTCTCTGATTGTATGGACATTCATATGGATGGATTTAACATATGGATAGTTTAGGTTTCTGTAGTCTAGCATCGAACACTACCCTGGCTCATAATCACAACGGCAACAGCCGCCCTGAGTTGCACTTGCCATGTTTTCTCGATTACGTCTTCCTTTCTCTCGTCTGACTTATCATCGATACCATTCCTGCTATATTTCATCCATGTCGAATCCATCTCCCCAGTCTAAACGTCCGAAAACCGGACATGAGGTGCAAAATGTTCGCTGAGTCTCCTTGTTGTCTTGTCATTGCCAACGGCTTTCCCAGGTCATTGGTACCCACAATGGCACCTTTCATTGTGATGAAGCTCTTGCAGTCTTTCTACTGCGTCAGACTGCTACCTATGCAGATGCAGGTATGTTGAAATCATGACGGTCTCCGCTATCATTATTTTTCGCCAGACCTCAAGCGTACTCGTGATCCGGCTGTCTTGGATACGTGTAATATCGTCGTTGACGTCGGTGCTGTTTACGATGAAGCCAAGCAGCGCTTTGACCACCACCAGCGTGGCTTCAGCGAAGTCTTCGGCTTGGGTTTCGAAACCAAACTTAGTAGTGCCGGTTTGATTTACAAGTGTTGTCCCTCGCTCCTGTTCTAATTCAGTGTCCTGAATGATTATATAGGCATTATGGAAAAGAGATTATTGCAAATAGACTCCAGGTCCCCATAGATTCCCCCAAGGTCCAGCTCTTGTGGCTCAAAATGTATAGGGTTGGTCGATGCTCATCATCATCCTTCTTTTATTGACGACACACAGGAATTCATTGAAGCAATAGATGCCATCGACAATGGCATCTCTCAGTATCCTACCGAGATCAAGCCTCTCTACAGGAGCCGTACTGACTTGTCCAGTCGTGTTAATCATCTCAATCCTGCTTGGAACCAATCTGTTGGTGCTGAAGCCGTCGACGTAAGCATCCCCGCCACTTGATCTGACAGATTGACGAAGGAGTAAATCCAGGCTCGTTTTCTTGAGGCTTCTACATTAACTGGAATAGAGTTCCTCTCAAGACTTGACTACTACTCAAACTCTTGGCTTCCTGCGAGGGATCTCCTCGTTGAAGCCATTGAAGAGAGCAAGAAAACCATTGACCTGACTGGTCGCATCATTTTACTCGAGCAGTTCCTTCCCTGGAAGGTAAGTTAAGTGATATTGCCCCAAATGAACTGGTAAAGTGATGGATATGCAGGAGCATCTCTTTGAACTCGAGTCAACGCCGACAGATTCGGTGACCGCTAATGTAGCAACCTATGTTGTATATCCAGATGAGACGGCCGGAAACTGGCGCGTCCAGGCTGTCCCGGTTTCACCGTACAGCTTTGATTCGCGGAAGGCGTTACCAGAAGAATGGAGAGGACTCCGTGATGAAGAATTGAGTCGCTCTAGTGGCATTGAAGGCTGTATTTTCATTCACGCCAGTGGATTCATTGGGGGTGTGTAAGCTGCCAATTTCTTCTTGAAAGGTAACATATCTTCTCTCAGGTAATAAGACCAGGGATGGAGCCCTGAGACTTGCCCAAGTTTCTTTAGAAAAGTAATCTAATGAACTTTTCGAAGCTTGTCTGAGATAGGTGTGGGCATTGGCTAAAAGCCACGACAAACAAATTCCTTGTGACTTGGGGATAGAAAGTGGCTATCGTGATAATTCCTGTGTACCTTTCGGAAATGGTTCCATGTTACTGTCATTTTTTGTGCTGATCTGATATGATCGAAATACACGTCATTGACCAGCCCAAGTGATTTTCTCTTGTACGCTTGAACGTTAGATGTTGGACCTGGACGCAGATTTTTCAAGGCATACTCCAGGCTGTTGGTAGCATGTTTAAGACGACTGCTTCCATCACACGTTCTCATCCTAAGCTTCTGACTGATACGTGTGACGTCCTCAAGACATTGCATCCCTGAGCGTTGGATAAGGTTGTGTTGTAACCGGCTCGAGAGACACATAGATCTCCAAAAAAAAAAAAGACGTAGATCTTTGACTGCTAACCACCGTGTCATCTAACTCACTCCCTGATTATGTTCTCAAGAGATCACTTTCACATAGAAGAATGACTACAGATCTTTGGGCTCCTTTATATCTATGATCGATAGGTCTGGGTCTATTCATGACATCTTCCTCTCAATGAAATTCAACAACTCCTCAAAACATGATTGACAGCTTGTCCAATTAGGCCGTAACACATTGGGATTCCTAAGAGAATCTTATGCATGCTGCATTTTTCTCTTCCAGGATTTCATGAAATTTGAGTCATCCGATTGCATAAGAATCCAATCTCAAGGACTGTTTGGATTCAGTCAGGTACGTTTCACAGATGGGCGCGTATCTGTAGGTAAGGTCGGCACCAGAATACGCTGCACACTCCATTGTTGAAATCAGATCTTGATGGTGACTTTTAGGCCCAAAGTTTTTCACCGGTGGTATTTTCTGTAAATACCAGAGCGATCGCGACAATTTGATTTTCCGGAAGATTATATTAACTAAGGATCACAATCAAATTCATACTATTCATACACTAAGAGACACGGACTCAGCCGTCATGATTAACTCAAAAACGGACGCCTTTCACTTGTTGTTACCGGCTAGTGGAGCTGAAATGCGGAGATTCCTAGTGCGATCCGAGTTTGAACAACGTCTCGTGGTGGCGGGAGTGTCAAAATGTTTGATGGTGGTGATGGGCTAAGCCATCATCCACATCATGTCCGATCGTTCATCCCTCGAAAGGACTGTTCATTTCAAGGACCTGGCAAAGTGGGCGCTTTCCAACCTAGCCTTGCTCAGATACTTCCCTACCGAGTTACGGCCGCCCAGTGATACACAACATGACAACATGGTCACCACTCCCTTTTCCGTTGATTTTATTCCTCCAGATACGGCCAACAAAGTCAGGGTCTTAATTGACTGTTGCCGTCATTTTCTATCCAGATGCTTTGCTACCCCAAAACTTTATGAATTTGTCATTTCCACAAGGAGGATTCATCGGGCGGCGCGTTACCACCGGCCGACTTTCAACCTCACTGCACGAACACGAGCTAACAATCGCCTCACTCAGCACACGTGCATGCTGAGCACTGCGATTAAATGGGTTCTAAGCTTGACAAGCAGCTTCTCTTGTTGAATAGAAAGGATGCAAGATTTTAGTTTTGGAAGAACATATGATTTAAGCCTTGTACAGCATAGACCTTTTCTTTCCTTAGTGTTCATCCTGCGACTACCCGACAGTTGGACTGACCTGGACCGCCGCCTGCTCGGTAGAAGATCTTGATCAAGTTTGCGGAGGTATTTTACAAGCATGATAAATGCTCGACAGCGTGGATGACGCATGGAGGCGTTTAATTTTTGGTAGCATTCCTGTGTGATATGTTTCCTCCCCCCTGTGTAACGCCTATCGAGCAGAAATCTCGCTGAAAGATGCAGATTATGGTCACTGCCTATCGATGGCACTTGCTTCTGAAGCTCCATGCCGGTCTATGAAGCTGTTTATATGTTGAAACGTATGGATACGCAGAATGCATTCAGTCTATAATTTTGATGCTATCGAAACGTGAAAAGGAAGCTACAGGTTGCCAAAGCTCAGATATGACTGGTTGCATGCAAAATGACAATACAACAACACGCCTTCAGCTCGCCTCTTTGCCTCAGCCATATCTTTCACATGCTCACCTCGCTGCGCAGTGAGACTAGACTCATTTCACTGTCTTCAACAGTGCCTCCTTCGAAATCGAACACTATTGCTTCGTCCTCGTCAGTTGATCTTTCGACTTTGGCTTCTTCGCCACGAAACGCGGAAGACCCATCAAACTCGCTGAAGCATCGTCGTATCACGAGTTCTGTTGACGTTGACCGGCAACAGTTACTGCAGCGAAAGACTGCCGCTCCCAGGAAATATCACAACCTGCAGTCTTACTCCAGAAAAATGTCCTTTGTAAAGGCTAATTACCACCCATTCTTATTTACCACGATAACAATGTCAGCATTAGCGGAGCTGGCACTGACAGCATTTTTGATTGGCAAAGGAAATGAGAACCGAACGTGGCCTACCGAGAGATACCACTCACTGTGAGCTTTGAACTGTTGCCGTCACTAGGCTGTGTGCAATAGTACGAATGGATTGACGGTACCTTCAGGCTGATCATGTTCTTATTCAATGCAACCTGGACGGTGGTATTTTCGGCTGCGTATATTTTATGGATGCTTGATGGGGGCAGTCAAATTCTGGCGAGCATAGCAAGCTCAGTCATATGGCTGATAATTACGACAATACTATGGGTCGGTACCAGATTTCAGTTGGTGCTCTTCCATGGTCAGCTCATGATCCGACAGGGAATTGCTGCTGGAGTGATGCATAACACGCGGGGAGGTGGTGATTGTGACCTGAAGCCAATTATTCACAGGTATGGGTGTCTAGATGACGTTCTGTATGGTACTTGCATTCTGATTGTAATACGGCATCTGATCTAGATGTCGCCAGTCCCTGACGGTCGAGGCGCTCGGTTGGACTGAATTTGGATTGTGCACCCTGACACTCATGCTAACCTGCTTGTGGATAAAGTCGAATAACTATCGAAGGAAGCAGGAAAATGAATTGGCAAGTGCCGGAGAGTTAACGAGAAGGCTCGTTTGAAGTGATTTCTTCCGAACTACGGTCGCGGCACCGTGGAGCAGCAATAAATAGATGCCATGCTTGGGATCTTGAGCGCTATTTGTACATTAATCTGTTATTACTCTGCTTTCTAGGATTATCCCTCATGGCGTGTTGCAAAGTAAATCTCTTCTCTGATGATATGACCTCAGCCCTGGGTCCCATAGGCTAGGTCTTCCGCGTCTTAGCCTCGAGAATAGACATTCTAGATAAATTCTGGATTCAAAAAAACAAATCACCTGATATTCGAATCTCTCAGGACATATGGCACGACACGGTGATGAGGTTATCGGATACTGTATCAGTTACAGGTTTTTTCACCTTGACTGTGCGACTCGAATTGTTGTTTTATCGATTTCGTCTCTATTACAATCATCCGATGACGCAGCAGAGGACATCTACGAACAGTGACACAGAGCCCTTGCTCAGGTCTCAAGAGTCATCAGCCATCGACGGTGTTGATTGGGCCCTTGACACCACTGGGCGCTCAGAAATTTCCAGGAGGTCCTTGTTTCTCGTCAGAGCGATCACTTTACTGTGCATCTGCAGCCTGAGTGTTGGTGTTCACTAGTAAGCATCTGATTTTTCTCACCCATTTCATCTTACGTGCATTTTGATCAGCGCTACTTACATCCTTGCACCATTGAAGAGTCGTATTCAGCGAGAACTTGGAACTTCGCATGCGGAATTTGGTGTGCTGTTTTCTGCTTACAGTTTGAACAGTACATGGACTCCATTAGTGGCTGGCCTCCTCGTGAGTAGACTTGGGACTACTGTGGCTAGCATTCTAGCAACTTGCACGATTTTTCTGGGTAGGTAGTATAGTAACATGTTTTGAATGAATCATTATTCATGCCTTCGTGAGGTCAATGTATTTTGCTAACTGGGGAGCTTTGGGGAGACATACGGCTGATGGCCTTCGGTTTATTTGTCTTTGGAATGGGTTCCACTCCATTGGCTGTGGTTCAAGAAACTATTGTTGTACGGTTTTTTAGATCGCATGGTCTCGGTGTATCTATGGCATTTGGACTCATCGCTGGCAAGGGGTCCTCCTTCGTTGCTGCAAGAACATCATATCCTCTGACAGTCCAATTTGGATCGTCGGCTCCCTTTTATGTTGCCACGCTTTTGACTGGGTTCTCTGTGTTGATCAACCTAGTCTATCTCATGTGTTCCAGATGGCTCGTCAACAGTACTAGAGCTGAACTTGAAGCTCCGGATCTCATACGTGATGCCAACCAAGCAGCTCAAGCAGACGCGACAAAGGCTCTTGCACTCAAGGAGACTGCCGAAAAGCGCAAGGTAAGGATTATAGAGATTGCAGAACTAGGTGATTTGTTCTGGGCGTATGTGAACCTGAACAAAGCTTAATTGTGTATCATCAATTTGACGTGGAGGCACCTTCCAGTTACATTGGTCTCAATGTATTATGTGGAATGATCTGGAACCCCTTCAATCAACTTGCAGCGTCAGTCAATTTGATCGATTTCTTGTTTTAGCTGTCTTAAATGTTGTGTTCTAGGAATATCATTGAAAAGCGCTATGAGCTGACAGAGCAAGAGGCCGCGACAGCTGCTTCCTATCTTCTCGCAGGGCCTGTGATACTCTATCCTTTCGTACGGAATTATTCTTCGATTGTTGATACTCGGTCAAACATCATTTTAAGTGCGGGCTGGTTGTGGACGTGTACAAAGATCTACCGATTGCAACGTATCTCCTGGTACTCTCATCTGTTCTCACTGCATCTGCGTATACATGGCTAGCAACACCACCAACATTGACAAAAAGTCCTATGCCTGCTATCTTGTTCTTCGCTCTTGGTTATGGATTCGCCCCGCGTGTGTTTTTCTACTGAATGGCCTTTGAGGAAAGATGCTGATCACCCCTGAGTAGTCATGGTTGTTGTCATTGTACCCAAGATCGTGAACCAAAAGTACGTATCTACAGCGCTAGGAGCTCATAAAAGCGTGGGTAACACTCCTGACATGTGGTTGTCTTGGTTCTTACCATCTCGACAGCTCGAACAAACAGGGACAACCCTCTTCCAGACACTTATCGGACTCTTACTAGATGTAACGTCGAAAACGGTGTCAAGCTCTGCTGCTAGTCAGCAGGCTCTCAATACATTCCTATTCCTGAATTGCCTTCACATGCTTTCCATTGCTCTTCTGGCAATTTTGCAACGGAGAAGGGATATTGATCGCAAGGACACGGTTCATGAAGTCCCGCAGCTGGGAATGAATACCGAGGAGCCCTCTACTACAACACAACAGACAATGTCTGATCAACCATCGAGCTCAGAGCATTTTGACACACCGTTATGGTATGATTCGATCTCGGCACCGGAGAGACGGCGTGGTCAGATCTTTGCTGTCGCCGCTGTCATTCTGGTGATCGCTGCCTGGGTTCTCTTTTTTGGAACAGCTTATTATCGGTTGGAGAGTTAAGGAATGATGCTATAGAGATACGAGGAGAGTTGTGCCTGTACTCAGATACATGTTTGCAATACATACATATTACTTGACAGATGCTTTGTTGGGCCGGTGTCCCTGGAGACTTGCAAACCTCATTATATTGTTAAAGGGACTCGTATTGGGGAAGGGAAAATGAAAAAGCGAGGTACAAAACATGAAGAACAGAAATAATCTCGTGTCGATATGCCCGAATTCTAATAGTTTCAAATTTCTGGCACAATGTCTTAACTGATGCAGAAAACCTAATCATTCATGATCGATCAAAGCCAAATGTGACTCCTTCCAGTAGGTGTGACATCGGGATCAGCCGAGTACTACACAGTTTTAGACAGCCTCCCATCACGGCAATAACACTATACTGCCAGTCGCTAGGCTCAGCCTCCTCAAGAATAAGGTGCGTCAAAGGCTTGTTGGCGCCATGATTGTATATGAAGACATCTCTTATTAGGAAATATGGGAGCATACAAGTATATTGGGGAGCTGTACAAAAAGAAACAATCGGATGTTCTTCGATTCCTCCTTCGTGTTCGGTGCGCATTAGATTTCACTACATGAAACATAAATTCCTGAACTTGAGGTTAGTTGCTGGGAGTATCGTCAGTTGAACGTCATCCACCGTGCCTCCCGACCATCACGTCCTGATAAAGCTCGCCGCCTGGGTTACAAGGCTAAACAAGGATATGTTATCTATCGCATTCGGGTCCGCCGCGGCAACCGTAAGAAGCCCGTTTCAAAGGGTCAGTGATATCATAGGTGTATATAAACTGGACAAGAAACTCAGCGATTGTCTTAAGGTGCTACTTATGGCAAGCCTGTCCGCCACGGTGTAAACCACCTCAAGCCTCAGAGATCGCTCAGGTCGGTTGCAGAGGAGCGTGTTGGCAGGCGATGTGGCAATTTGCGCGTTCTCAACTCATACTGGGTGAACCAGGATGGAGTTTACAAGTTTTATGAGATTATCTTGGTCGATCCCAGTCATAAAGCTGTGAGTATAGTTTTTCCTCGTTAATGATCTCTCTGAGGCATTTGTCTTCCAGATACGCCGCGACCCCAGAATCAATTGGATTGTCAATCCTGTCCACAAGCGTCGTGAAGCCCGTGGTCTTACCAGCGTCGGCAAGCAGGTTCGTCGTGTATAGCTATATGATTTAGGTCCATATAACCTTCTTTTCAGAACCGTGGTATCGGCAAAGGCCATCGTCATAACCATGCTCCTTCTCGCTCAACCTGGAAGAAGCACAACACCCTCAGTTTACGTCGATACCGCTGATTGATTTGCATCTTTTCACTCTATGCTTTTACCTTCCGCATGTCTTGTGTGTATGTTTCGAAAAAAAGCCGGTACTATGCATCGTTACACGGATTTTGAGTTATTTTGAGTCAAGCACTAAAATTAGAGTCAACACGAGGCGTCAAGCGCTCTGTGTATAGCATTGTTCTGGGCTTGGTTCTTTGTTATCATGATCCAGAAGTTGCCTCTTTGTCTTATTGTTGTCCTCTTCTCTCACTTGCAAGTTGTGATCTCCAAGGGTGATTTGCATGCCAGGACTAGTTTGAATATTAGCCCTAACGGCTCGACCTTCTTGTGGTTACCCCAGGATGAATATTCTGGTCCTTCCTTTTTTGAGTGTGTATACTTTCTTTTTCGTGGTGTTAAACATTTGAGGATAACCTGGAAAGCCACTGGGACTTTTTCACGGGAGACGACCCAACACAGTGAGAAAATCTCTGCGCTACTCATCTGGGATGCTGATATCTCGTGATAGTGGGACCGTGAAGTGGGTTTTCATTTTGCGCACCTTATGTCTAGACTTTGATGTCCTTACTACAGTTATACAACAAAAGCAGATGCTCTCGCTACCGGTCTCGCCTTTGTTACACCTGAAGGAAAGGTTATAATGCAGGGGGACAATACCACATGGTTAGACGAGAGCGTGAGCCGCAGAAGGTACGCAAGTATCATTCCCTTTCACCCTAAACGTTCAGAATGAGCTTGCAGCGTCCGTATTTCGAGCATCGCTCAGTACAATGGTGGATTATTTATTCTCGATCTGGACAAGGCTCCTTGGGGGTGTGGTAAAGTGAAGCAAATCGAGTCTGTTACATTCCAGTGACTCGTCTTTTTCCAGGAGTTTGGCCAGCATTTTGGACACTAGGGGCAGGAAACTGGCCATATGTAGGTATATCACGTCAAGAGCTGGAAATTCCATTTCAATGTTTCTCAAGACAGGCGAAGTGGATATAATAGAGGGTGTGCATGATAACGAACATAATCAAGTTACATTTCACACTGCACCTGGTATAAGTGATTTTTTTCTTCCATATGGTTGCTCATATTGGGCACAGGGTGCTCGCTCAACCCAAATGCGACTTTCACCGGAACTGTAGCTGTAAGTCAACTTAAAACGACTCCAAGTCGACCCGCAGCAGCGTTGAATGTTACTCCAGCAAACGAACGGCCAGAATAATACTGAATGTAATGGATTGATCAATGACAATGCTGGTTGTGCCATTATTGAATGGAGTAGGGCATCATATGGGCCTTATTTCGACTCGCAGGGTGGGGGAGTCTTCGCGATGAAATGGGACGATTCTGGCATTGCAGTTTGTGCGCGATATTCCTCTTTTGAGAGCTATTCAACTACCCAGCCAGTACAGGGTCTTTCTATAGACAAGCAATACCGTCGGATATCACTCAAGGCAGTCCCAATCCATCACAATGGGGTCCGGCAGTTGCAGTTCTAGAGCCTGCTGATTGCGATATCAGCCGATATTTCTCTAATCATTCGATAATCTTTGGTGAAACAGGATCTGAATGCCTTCTCAAATATCATCGCTGATTGTAGATGACAGATATTACATTCTGTGGCGATTGGGCAGGAAATTCGTATTCCTCGACCACCTGTCCTGGAACTTGCGCCGAGAGACTGATGGATCCGAATAACTTTGTGGTAAGAGGTGTATCTTACGCAATTCTAGAGTTTGTTACGAGTTGACGATTTTTGTCTAGAATGCTACATGGATCATCAATAATCTCAAGGTCTATCGACAGCAATTTCTGACTGGTACAGTTGTTGGTGCCTCTCAGAAGGTATCTTGGAGCGAAGCTGGCATTCTAGCCACGCTCGCGGTTATAGTCACGTTGCTTGCATAGTTTGAGTCATAAAATATAGTTCTCACTTAATCATACCTATGTCAGTCCATACGCGGAGCAACGACAAAATGTTCGAATCCTATTTCGTTGCCAGGAGAATATTATCTTGGGGCTGACCAAGCTGGCGACTGATCGAATAAGATAAGTGCTTATTTAATCTCTTGGGCAATCAGGGGAGAATCAGGGGAGGCAAAGCGAAATGATATCAATTGATATCACTGATGGTGTGGTGTGTGCGTGGTGTGCATGTCAAATTTAAGTTATCACGCCTCGAGTGATTTTTAAGAAAAGCTATGTCTGTGTCTCAGACTGTTATTTTGTTGCAGATGGCATAACAACATGATAGTGGGTCATGTTGCTATCAAAAGTAGCAGCTAGAGATCATATCAAAGTCCAGCGTGCAGATTGTAATAGTTTGATCGGTAATGATGCAAATATTGTCGGTACAGTGGAATATCTGATGGAATGTACTTTGATACGGAGGGAAGTGGAGTTTTTTGTATTGAAATTGGACAACGAGCGGAGCTCCTACTGTAGTGTTCTGATGCCTTCTTCATTTCATATTGCCAAGGATTCCAAAAGACATTACTGATGCGGCGTCTTACACAGTTGGACTCGGTTGTTTCACCCTTAACCTTTAAGAACCATACGATCATTCCAATCTCATGCCATTGCTACCGTTTTTCCCAGACATTGTATTCTACGTTACGTGATGATCGTACCCATCGACCAGCGGATACGTTTTGGTAGATGGTTGGCCAGGCAATAGCGATGCAATACCCGAAGTAGTCCTTGAAAATGCAGAATCATCGACTCATGTATATGGAGAAGAATCTTTGTCGTGACACGCAGCAAGAGGTCTATGGCAATTTTGAATTACACGATAATAGCAACAGCATTGTTCTGAGTAGTTGCACTTTGTATTTTGAAGAAGCATCTGTACTATGCTACAACTTGAGTTTCCAGATCCTGTCTTCAATTGAGATATTTTGGTAGGTACGAGGCTCGCCAAAGTTAGCGCACAGGGGGGTGACGCTGACATGTCCATGATAGATCGCCCATCCATCTGAACCCACAGGAAGCACGGAGGGAGAGGGCGCAATAAGGCCCTTCATTTCAGGGGTCCATCGAAACACGAGGTTGCCTGAATTGGCGAGCGCAGGACCAGCCCTGCTTCCCTTGATTTCACTCTGTTGTTGCTCATCTGCGAGGACGACGTCAGGTGAAATTTGCTCGGGAACATGTTCATTAGAGACGAGTTTGAAAAGGCGGCCGTAAGAATTCCGCCAGATGTTTGTCCAGTATATCTTCAAGCCTTCTTCAGTTAGGAGACCGTCGATAAGGGGAATATTGACGCTATAGAGGTCGACCTCGCCGTTGCGCAAGCTGTCGTGATCTTGTCCCCAATTATGCCAAAGATACTGAATGATTCGGCATCCTAACCGATGTGCTGGCTGATGATACGAGGCTGGAATCGGATAGACGACCGTGCCGTATGAAAGGGCGATAGAACGGATCATGCAGAGAGATGAAGAGAGAGCAGCACCGATCGTGCCAGAAGAGAGAGCAAAAGCAGCTGTGGGTCAGAGTTTAAGTGATCGTCGAAGAGCTGGCGGATATCAGACGGACCAGATGTGTTCCGGCCCAGGTTGGGACCGGATATCTAGTGAAAGGCCGGTCAGATAGTGAGAGGGAGTGGGTCGAGTACACTCACGACAAGATCGATCTTGCCTGGCCACAAATTGTTGAGGGCGATGTTGGCACACGTCGCGGGCGTCTGGACATGTTTCAATAATAGATCAGTATGTGGACTGGTGGCAGAATCGTACGCCATCTAGGAGAATCCATTCTGCCTGCATGGGGTCAATGGGGGTGCCATGAGTCCAAAGTTAGCAAACGGACCAATTCTCCGTCTTTGAGCGGACGGGAGATGGCTGATGTCTCGCCCTTGCCTTGGTTTGTGGGATAATAGTAGACGCCCCTAATGGTTTCCTTGATGTGGTATGCTTTTCCTAGAGGATAAATGAGGGATGTGGATTGCGCAAGACGGGAGGTGCGATACCGATCCAGGATTTCTGGGTACTGGGAAGGACGACCTTGATATCCCAGCCTGATAGTTGGATGAGAGACGAGACTTTTTGGGGCAGAAAGCAGACCTAGGAGCTGAGAAAGGAACTGATAGAGACCGAGGACATAGGGAGATTCTGTGGGAGAGGGAGGACCGTCGTCGTTCTGAGGAGGGGTGAGGAGCTAAGGGAGGTGTGGGATAGTAATTTACCGTGAGAAGGACGGTGGGCATGGAGGCAAGGATTGGAGAGCGCGTGGGACTTTGCTTTCCTCGTCTCCTTTCTTTCCCCTTCCATGGCCACCCACCCCTCCCTTCCCCAGCTCCCATCCCTCCCGCCTCTTGACCTCGATACTGCTCCCGGCGCAGGTCGCCCGTTCGCTATCGTCTCCGCCGATCACGCCTCCCTCAATTCTCCCCTCAGAAAGTCCATCTCCGTCGACTCCTTCGCCGCGTCTCCCGCTCCCCGCCCCTCCAGAGACCCACAGTCTTCGAATACCCGGGGTTTTGTCGCTGGAATTACCTCCGCTTTTCGTCGTGATTCTGTACTCGATTTGCGTTCCCGCAACCGCGGCGCCAGTGTCGGCGAGCAACACCATCGTGACCAGGAACACCGCTTCCGACTCCCCTCTTTTAAAGCCTCTGACCGTCGTGCTGAGTTGGCTGCTTCACAAGAACAACCAGCAGCAGCTGTAGGCCGTGTCCGTAGTGTCAGCAGCGGGGCCCCTTCTTCATCCGGGAGCAGGCGAATAAACATACAGCCCAATGTCTGTTTTTTTTTTCTAGTAACTTAATCACCAACCTAGTTTTGACAGGTTGCTTCGTCGCTGAATGAGAATATTACTCTCATCGTCATAGGAGTCACGGGTTGTGGCAAGTCCCAGGCTATCCAGATGGGATTGTCAGGTTTCAACCTCTCCGATCCGCTTCCCTCCACTGTTCAAAGGACTGTCCGTGGTGTTTCTGTACCCCTCTGTAAGCTTTTCATATTCTAGCCCATGCTCTGCCGTTCTGTGCTCATCACATACCAGATACATATCGTTTGGGCACAGTTGTTCGGGACAGGTTTCCAGACTGCCCTCTGACCATCATAGAGATTGGCACCAATCCTGACGATGCCCACGTCCCGAAGAATCATCTGTGGCCAGAACCTGTTCCCTCTATTGACGGTGCTATCATTTGTTACGATGCTGGAGACCGGAGTTCTTTCAAGCCTGTCGAGCAGTTAGTCCGTGAGTCATGTCCGTTTGTCAGCTAATCAGGCCATTGACGCGGTACCCTATTGCAAGGGGCCTATCATACCACCAAACTCCCAATCATTGTACTTGCTTGTAAAGCAGATTTGAATCTTCAAATCGAGCCTGCATTCGTTAGTACCCTACTGAACCAGTATCGTGCTGGTCTTGTCGAAGTTTCAACTGTTAGCGATGCTGGGAGGGCTAAGCTCAAACGTTCCTTTGATTGGGTCTTGAAAGCGGTCTTCCGACACAGGCGTTCGTTCCTTTTCTTTTATCAATTTCAGGGGGGCTTACCGTGATGCAGAGGCCATTGACACCACCAACGTGGTAGACCACGCACATATCAGTCCTGTATCTCCAGACATTCTCATTTCTCCTCCTCAGGACAAGTCAAGTCCTGTAACTCCAGTGACAGTCCACTCTCGACCACCTCCCCTTCCAACCCCACCTCCACAATATCATCAATCCCAAAGCCACGGCTACTTTTCAGATCCTCCGGAAAATCCAGTCACATCCAACGAGCTCCCCAGTGCAGTATCCGCTGATCGGATGGATGGTGAAAATAAAGTACCCTTGATTTCTCATGATCAGAACGCCGTACCACAGTCCATTCTCAAGACCGGAAATGATGGAGTGACTGGGCCTTCGGCGAATGATATTTTAAAAGTTTCTCTCAATAAACCCAAGACTAAACAGTCAGTCACTTCATTTATCGCTTTATCTCTGGATCTGATCTTTTTTTCAAGGAAACCAGCACAATTTGCGACTCTCGATACTCTTTTGGACAAGCTCCTATTTATTACTATCAGTGGTGATGGTATGGTGGGATATACTCTTTAACCAACAATTTATTCACATCTGAGTAGATCCGAGCTTTATCTCGTCTTTCTTACTCACCTACCGGAGATTCTGTACTCCCAGAAGCGTGCTCCTAGCAATGCAGAAGAAAATGCATCTACTGAACGAGTCTTCTGATGATCCCCTGTTCTCCTCTTTCGCTCAAATGGGGTGCGTTATTTGTTGCCAGTATATTCTTCAATGATATATAATATCTCATAGAATTTGCCGTCTCTTGGAAGTCTGGATCGCAGATTACCCAACGGATTTCGCCGTCAATGGTTCAGCTGGCGCGCTCGCCGCTCTGATACGTTCCATGCTAGCTAAACCCCATCTTCTACACTATGGTTCCCAGCTTCTACCATTCCTAGAGGTCCTCCCGACGCTTCAAGACCAGGATTCAAGTTGGGCTGTCCAACCGGACATCAAAGATGAAAGTGACGTAGAAGACTTCCTAGACGACGACGACGATCTACAACCTGACAAGTGCGAGCAGGAAGCTCCTTCACCTCAGTTACCTCCTCCTGACACAACTCCACCTGCCTCTCTCCCACCCCGCGTCAAAACCCAATCGAATACTCGAGATCGCAAACCTGGACCCCTGATGCGTAGTCTGGGGTTGGTGCTTGGTGGTTCCTCAGATTACGATCAATCGACAAAGCAACAATTGAAGGAGCTTGTCAGGATATCCAATGAGCTCATTTTGCTCGATCCTTCTGATATTGCAGAGGAGATAACTCGCATACAGGCCAAGTACTTCCTCGACATCACAGTTAGTTTTTTTTTGGAGATCGATCCTCTCCATTCACATTGTGTTTGCAGAATCGGGACTGGATGCGCTTTGTCTTTTTGAAACAGAAGAAACCAGATGACCCCATAGTGGCTTTGAATAAATATGCAAATCATATTGGTGATTGGTGAGTGTAAATCTTGGTCAATTGACGATATGCCCATTTGGAATGTAGGGTCGTGTCTATGATATTGTGTCACGATAGACTCGCGCGACGTGCTCGTCAGATGGAGAAGATGGCTGAAGTTGCAGCGAGGCTAAGGGCACTGAATAATTACTCAGCGCTTCGTGCTTTCGTTGCCGGAATTAATAGTGCCGCTTACCCTGGAGACGAAACGATGGAATTGTTTAAGAGCCGATCGCCGGAACATGCGAAGAGCCTTAGGTCATGGGAGCTCCTTTTACAACAAATCCGTGCTCACCGAGCATATCGACTCGCCTTGCGTAATAGCAAGGGGGCGTGCATCCCTGCCATGTATGATTCTTTTTCCAAATCGCGAATAACTCACTCATACCTATTTAGGGAAGTTCACATCGCCGACATGGTGAAGACCCAAGAAAGCAACCGGGATTACAAGGAAGGTGATCCTACACAAATTCACTGGGCAAAGTTCAGCATGATGGGCAGATTTGTATCAATAACAAGTCAGTGCCAGAGCCAATGTCGAAGTTCCTCTGGCTATGATCTCCCCGAACGAACCCATATCCGTGATCTGTTCCATAAACGAACTGTGATGAGCCCAGATGTGCGTTTCTTCTGTTGTCAGTTTTTATAATCTCATGTTTTTCCAATAGCTGCAAAGAATGCGCCTCAAGGACCCGGATGAGCCAGATGCTCAGCCCTCCCGTAAACTTTTCTTTTGGTGACACACTAACTCATTTTGGCACCCCTTTTCGAGTTTTCACTTTCGTTCCTTCTTTCTTATATATGCAGCTCAGAGATCTTGATGAATGCCTGCCCCCACACTGCATTCTTTGTACGACGTAGAATAAGTTGCTATGACTAACCATACCCGACATGTTCTGGGCTTTCATATTCAATCATGTAAATAAGGGATAGTGCTGCCAATCATTTGTGCTTTGTATTCGCTTTTTGTTTTGGTCTTGAGTGTCGTTTGGGTTTGGCACCGCCATGAGCAAGCTCTTGGTCAAAGGAACTCTTGGCATATTTAGGGGTTTTCGCTTTTGGTGTCACCCGCTCTGGCAGCCTTGTTTTGCCAGGTCGTGAGGCCCTTTTGGCAGAACGGATGGCAGCGTTAATGGACTTGGAATCTCCGAGTTCTTTATCTGCCTCCATTGCCAGTTTCCGTCGCTTGGCCTTCCTTGACAGGCCGGAAAGTTTATCACGCTTTAGTTGATGGATGGTAAATAACAAGGAAAACATGAGATGAAGAAACATTACTTTGTTGGCAACTGGACCGGTCTTTGTCTGCTTTGTCAATGGCTTAGTTCCAGTCTCATGCTCATGTCTACTCTTAGCTGGAAGCAGGTATCAAACATACTCCTCCGTTGTCTGATAAAAGTACTGACCTTGTGCACTCTGTTTATCCTTTTCGCTCTGGAACCAAGTCCGGGCAGGCCGCGAGAAAATCTCGTCTTGGTGATCAATCATGTTTTGACCTTTTTTTAACTCCATTTCTGCTTGACGAATCTGTTTCTCTTCCTTCTCCTCACGCAGAACCTCAGAGACTTCGTCTTTCAACTCGACCAGTTTATCCGACCACTGTCTCACAACTTCGACGGGTAACATGCGATGACGGACTTGATCCTCAGTGGCTGCATGTTTGATGGCGGCTTTTAACATTTTTCGGTCGCCTTCCCCTACTAGCGTGACGGACCTGTCGTGAGTGTAAGTTTCGGGCTTCCAGGAAAGAGTTAGTTCTCACCGTCCCTTATTTCCCGCACGAGCTGTGCGTCCTACTCGATGTAGGTATTGTGGTAGTTGGGCAGGCATATCATAATTGATCACTGTTTCGACACCTTTTATATCCAAACCGCGAGCAGCAAGGTCGGTGGCCATAAGAAAATCAACGGTTCCATCACGAAAGAGCTGTAGGGCTCGGAGACGCTTGGAATGGATCAGAAGAATATACTTTGAGTTTAGATACAGCGTACCTGTTCTTGGGAAAGATCACCATGGAGCTCTTCGCATTTCATACCCAGCAGTCCAAATACTACTCGCATCTGGTGCGCCAACTTCTTGCTGCGTACGAAGACGATTGCGCGGTGTTTGAAAGTACGCTTGCAGAGGGTGATCAACATTGCGGAGCGCTCAGCTTCCTTGCCAGCCCGTACACGCACAAACTCTTGCACCAAGCCACTTGCTGTGGTTCTTTTAGGATCCACAAACAAACGGACAGGTTTGTTGAGTGATATTCGGACCAGCTCGTCGACAGAATCGGTCATGGTGGCGGAGAAAAGCATGGTTTGACGAGATTGTGGGCAGGACTTGATGATTTCTGAGAGTTCGTCCGAAAAACCCTCCGATAGCATTCTATCAGCCTCGTCGAGAACCAGGACGTCCAATGCATCAAGAGAAAAGGAGGGTGAATTACGAATATGGTCAATTAGACGACCTGGTGTAGCAATAACGACGTCAGGCCGTGTGCGTAGCGTGGCCTCTTGGCTCTTGAGAGATAGACCGCCTGAGTGTAAAGATGTCAGTTCTAGCATGTTGGGCAGCAGGGCATCCATACCTACAATAAGGCAGAAGCGGATATCCGTATGCATGGATAATTTTGTCCCAACTTCAAAGCATTGCACGGCCAACTCCCGTGTAGGCACAAGCACCAGACAACGAGTTGCCGCTGCTTTCTTGCCTTTTTCCCGATATAGAAGACGCTCAATCATGGGTATTATGAAGGCTGCAGTTTTGCCTGAACCGGTGACTGCATTCCCAACGACGTCCTTTCCTAGCAGTGCAACAGGGATAGTAGAGGCTTGGATAGGTGTGGGTGTAGTAAAACCAAGGCCTGTAAGAGCCTTCAAAACAGGTCGCGATATATTCATGGACAAAAATGAATCTTTGTGGGTTATAGAGTTTGATGCCTCCAAGTCGAAGTACGCGGCCTTTCGCTCTCGCTCCGCTTGTGTTTCCTCGTTGAAATCACTTTCAGTAGATGAACCATCGTCAATTTTGTTGTCACCCTCTTCTTCTTCCTCTGACATACCAAGAGGGTCACTCTCTGAATTGTCGTCCTGACTATGAATCCCCTCATCATCCAAAGAATCGACATCCTCGTCACTACTGTCTCCTTCATGAGTTTCGCTGGAATTCCCATCATTTCCAAAATTCTCATCTGCATCACTTTCTGCTTCAGGCCGTTTCCGCTTCGTGTGCCGTCGAGCAATGATATCGTCCACAGATATTGGAGCCTAACATCCAATTTCAACCCTTGGCTACTAGGAGGAAGGCTTATTTCACTTGCCGGTTTTGAGCCTAACTGTACCAAATCTTGTGTGAGCACATTGTTTCCAAACTCGAGGTGTGAATCTCCAGTGGGGTCGAATACAAACTTGGGATCGAGTTTTGTTTCATCTTGGTCTGCTTTTGAATTGAATTTGGAAGACAAATCTTCCTCATCAGAGTCAATGGTCATGATATAGTCCCCAATCATTTTTTCTGCAATTGAGTGGGTTGGGAGTGGGAGGATATTGTTGAACGAAGTAAATTTCTTGCACGTGATCAGATCTAATTGAAGATCATTGAGTGTAACCTTATCTTCTAACTAACCTGAACACAAGATGTCTACAACTACGTTCAATACCTTGGCAAATTTCCAGATACCAGTACCATGTCGCATTCTTTCATCATCATGCTGCTTAGATAAGGACCTTGTTATACTGATATCGAGGCTTGGATCACTAGATCGCGTCAGCCTCTGGAACACAACTCAAGGATCTAAGATATGGGAAGTCGAGGTTGGAGAAGATATGGACAATACTTACATTGTTGACTTAGCCTGGAGCCCGGATGGTATGATTGAATGTCGTGTGTGTATTGAATACAACCTAAAATACTATGCAGGGCAGAGCGTTGCTGTTCTTTACGACCCAGCAACTGTTACCATCTATTCTGTTCAAGACGGGAAGAAGATGGTCAATTTACCTATCCGAGACAGACATTTTCCTCGGGCAGGTAAACCGAGTGCGGTGTGGTGGTTGAGAAACGAGGAAAAATCTACAACAGAAGTAATACCCGATATTTTTAAACGAGACGGGCTTATTGTACGATATGTGCTCTTCTATCGTCATTCATCTGAGCGGAGGCTAGACAGGTTCCTCTCTCTCGATATTGAAAATTCTCCCACTGCTCGATAGCCTCTCTGAAGAAAATGACAAACTCAGGTTTGCGATACTTGTGATCTTTTTTAAGGTTGCTTTCTTATATGTTAATAGTGCTACCGACATTTTTGCCTTTCAAGGTTCACAAACGCGAGCTCCTCATCAAAATCAAATTCCAGATATCATCCGTGATTGGCCGGCACTCCCTTCTGATCCCCTTTCTGCCTCTATTTGCCCTCCTGGGTACCAATCTCAAATTGATGAGACGACGTCCGATAGAGCCCATGACAATAAGAATAGCCTCCTGGTCGTGGCTGATTATAGTGGCTGCCTCTCACTTTACCAGGATGGTACTTTCCCTTTGGGTCGAATGCAACTCGGCAGTGGATTTTGTGCTCGTTCATTATTCACTCCTTCTCCGTCAACATCAAAATTCCTTGCATATGTCTGTAGCTCATCTACCGATCCAGAAATGGCACCCATACGTGCCGTTCACATAGATCTTCCCCTCATGAGAAGGCGATTCTGCAGGGACCTCTCTCAATTAGCCTCTGCTGCGCGAGATTTGACCTGGTATGCAATGCGCATAGTGAAAGAGATGCGCGCCATCTGGTTCGGCTCTGAAACACACGGTGGCACTAGAGAGTGGGGACCCCGCTGGGTGCGTGCATTGGAGACAAAACAGAAAGAGCAGTTTGGCCGTAGGTATAATCCAGAGCAAGAACCAGAGAGTTGAGCTGATTGTTCTTAGAGGAGGAACCATCAGCTATCCTTGATTTGACCTGTCTTCTCGTCACAGGAAGAGCATCCGATGCGCTAGCTGACTTTCTTGGAAGTGGGGAACAAATGACTGACAGAGTACTTGGTGTCACTGAGTCAGATCCGGAACATCGCTAACTATCTGTAGGGCATACAGAAGTGGGAAACGTCCATGACAGAAGCTCTTGGGAAATTACGTGATTATGCGGAAAAGCAATTGGCCCCCGCACTACAACGGCTTCATCTTATCCTAGAAGAAATTCAAGGCTGGTCCCTCCTGTAAGCTGGTCTTGCCTTCCATGCTTTGTGTGTCTAATGAAATTCAGACCTCAATACCACATTTTTGGGTTGTCACTTGGTGATATCTCGAGTACACTGGACTTGATATCAGGGGGTATCATTTGTGCTTCATGGTTGTCAGTTGTCGCCCGCAAAGAGTTCACTCGTTTTCGGGAGTTCATCTCTTGGCTAAGGTTTGGTAGGTTGCCCCACGGATTTGTGCTACCCCGTGTCATTCGCTATTTTGCAGAAATTACGATTGCAAACCCTTCCAATGACACACAAGCAATGCCTCGTCACGACATTCTAGAAACGAACGCCTATCTAATGTCTGGACTTGTCGTGAGCACTATTGACAAGTGGTTCATTGGACCAGTTCCCCGATTTGTCCCTCGTGATCTTGGGATTCATGCAGAGGATGCACGTCCTACCAGTCTCGTTTTGGAGAGAATCCGTAGCGTGGCAGGAGATCCCAGTCGACTGGACTGGCAAGCTGTGAGTCATCTACGTCACCTTAAAGCGTTGCTGATCGGGTTTCTCAGAATGGAATACGCAAGGATCTCAGTCATCTTGACCGAAATCTCGATGCTTTAGTCCAAGAACTGGCAATTCGCTGCCAACGCATCTTCATCCATGCAGCAACAGCAACATCACGCTCTGCTATCATTTCAAATGCACATCTTTCGATCGCTTGTGACGCCCACCAATCGGCATTCCAGGGCCGAACCCATGTCGCGAGAAAAATACGGGAACGGATTTCATCAATTAAGGTGGGGCAATTTTTATTGTGTAGATATGGCTTAATCGTAACCTTTATTTTGATTTTTCAGCAAAATGATAATATGATTCAATACCTAGCAACTTTGTGCTCGGAAGATAAAACTTTGTGTAACACTACCTTCTTGATATCTGCGATGATATCGTTTACCCTTGTTGCCAGTGTTACTTGCTCGGGTTTATTTTGTACAAGAGAGCGAAATCCCAATTCGTTTGCAAGTTGGAGTTCTCCAGTGCCATTTACCGCAAGATGTGAACTCCGACATGGTTAATCTCCTTGAATTCGACTTCTTTGACGATGAACAGCTTGTTCTGATTTATCGGTCTCAGTCTGCCGGTTGTAAGTTATTGTGGTGCACCCTGACTCTATTGCCATGCTTAATGCCCACAGCCTCTGCATTTATTGCTACTGTCAACTACGTTGATGTAGGGTATCACGATTTGGAGGTCGCGAAGTACGTAAATGGTTTCCGCGAAGATTTGATGAACTCGACTTGGGATCTTTGGAGAAAAGGCGAGGTTTGTTCCGACAGGTCTCTTGTTGAAGTCGTTCTAACACCACGCATCGAAGCTGAATTCTTCTCTGTATCCAGTAGAAAAGCAACGAATCATCCAGAACGGAAAAGGCCCAAATTTCTCAATGGCAGTGAATGGCAGGATTGGACGGAGAATAGCCTGCGTGCTTGACAGCTCTGGGACAGTGATGGAGTCGTTTGATTTGGAAGGAGAAGTAGAAGATATGGAAGTTGCGGATGATGGGAGGGTATCATGAATTCCTGCCAGAGCCGGTGGACGGGTCTGAATGAAAGAGGCATTGGAAACCGGTGTGCGGTCACATGGATTCAAGGTCGATCCAGTGTCCGACATGACTTTTTACCTTTTAGCTCTAATTCGTCCTAGTATGATTTCGCGGACATTGCGGTGAGAAAGACAACACGTTGTTGTTCCAAGATCCTGGGGCAGATCCCAGGCAGGATACCGAAAACCAAGATATTTGCCGGAGTTGACCGACGATAGATCTGAGTGAAAATTGTGTGTAGTTTCGGACCAAGAAGGAGGATGCAGGGACCAATGGAGATAATTGCCGTAGGCCAAGTTCCTTTCAGGCCCCAACCCTGCTTCTCGAAAGCCCTGTCAGTCTGAGCGCCGCATCCCTGCAGTCCAAACTTAAATTATCCATAATATCGGCTAACCACAGCGGGCGTTTCAAGGGCCGCGGACCCTCCTTCCTCGTGTTCACTACTAGTCCCAAGTTCTTTTCCCGTCGTATTTTAAATCTCCTCCCATCTCTGCCTTCCAACATTCCTCTCATCATGCCCAAGTCGCCTCGCGCTTCCCCCTCCTCTGCCAACCAAAAGAGTCCTACCAACGACAACAACTCCCGGTTGTCCGACATTGCGCTGCGCAAGAAAAAGAACGCGGATGCACAAGCGGCTTTCAGAGCTCGTCGGAACAACTATATCATTACGCTTGAAACGACAGGTTTCTTTCTAGGTCGACAATCTTGTTCTATGCTCACTGTTCTGTTCAGTTACCACTCTCGAGGAGATAGTCATGCAACTGCAAGAGTCCTATCGGGACCTACGTGTTGAGCTCCAGGATACTCTGCTCAAGAACCACCGCCTGCAGCAGCAATACAGAGAGCGTGACCGTTTCTGGCGCGACATCTTGGAGAATCGAAGACTTGGCCCGCCACCGGATGCGGATGACATATCCTCCCCATCCTTTTCGCCGCTACACGCGCAACCCAACACTGTCGCTCCTCCAATGGCTCCGCAGCTCGGCCCATACAATTTCGAGGGCATTACTTACCGGTCTCCTGACGAAACACCGACATCCCAATCCACCTATGGTAATCCACATGAATTTTCGGCTACGGGCAATCCATTGTCCTTCCATGAGGGTGAAGTTGCCGGCGACAACTCTCATTGTCTTAGTCAAAGGGTCGAGAAGGTCAATTATCATTTCTCGTTCTGATCTTGATATCGGGACTGCATTTCCTTCCCTTCGTCTTTAATGCTGGTAGTCACTGGCATCAGGGTACTTTCGATTTACAACCCATGTTTAGACTTTGTTTGTCAGGCCACTGACTGGATTCTCTCAGATGTCTTACGTTGCTCGTTTTCCCAATGATGATTCTAAACTCAACCTCGGAAATTTTGAGGCTACTTCGTTTCCTTTCAATGGCGATCGGTTCCCAGAAAGTCGCTCCTTGTCACCGACTTCTACGACACCGAGCACTTCGTCATCTACGTCAATACTTCCATTACCATATCAATACGCATTTTCTGATCCAACCCTCGCGCAAGACACTTTTCGTCGTTCATCCCACAATGAAATGACACTTCAGGGTGGAGCACCAAATATTCCGTTCGTACCCGGCACGGATACGGTCCGCTATCAGGTTGGCTCTCGACAGTCAATTTCGATGCCAGATCACATGTCGTTACCTGTGATTCGGTCAGGAAGTGCCAGCGAGTCTCAACAAGACCATGGCATTAGTGACGGTGACTGTGCTTCATACTCCAATTCTCGCCTTCGCTCACGTAGAAGCATTAAATTGTGGTCTTCTCAATCTCCTTTGCCAGTTCCGCAGAATAAGTCGTGTACCATTACTGTCATTAAAGCTCAAGCCTTCGGTAATACCAGGCGCATTCGTACAAAAACGAAAAAATCGACAGAAACTGCCACGCGTATTGCATATGATGTGCTGGAAGCTCGTGGTATCGACCTGGGTAATCGACGACGGAGAAATGACCTCGACGCTCCCGACCGCCACTGAATTATAAAGTAATATTCACGCCGATGATGCGAATGCCACCTTTTTTTCTTGTATCACTGTTGATTCTTTCCCAACATTACATGGAGGAATGGTGTACCAATACGATATTTTTGTCCTTCTGGACCCAGACACAGTGTGCCTTGTGCATTATACTACCATCTTTCAAAGCTTGTACAAATAATTATCTTGAGGTAAATATAACGATCTCGACATTGTCTAATATTAATGATTTCCATGACCGATACCCGCCGACTCTCAAATGTCTAGCTGCTAAATTACAATTGGGACGGCAACATCCCAGGGACCTCGAATCTCACTGGATTAGGCAGTATGAGTAAATGGGTTAAAGTAATGTGATCATCTTGACCCACTTCTTGTATTTTTGTGCCCACATGAGGATAACGGGTGCGACGAAGGTCACCATAATCAGAGTGAAGCCACAGAGATACATGAATGTATCAGAAACATATGTGGAAAAGACTACCGCAGATGCACCTAGCACGACTGTCATAGCCACCCATACAATTGTAGAAGTTGCCTGCAGTTCCAAAAGAAATCAGCAAACTTCTGAAGGAAGTCAGGGGAATGATGTGTTAACCTACTTGAATTAGTCGGCGGAGCAACGGAAAGAAGGCGAAAGTGACAACGGAACAGAGAATGAGAGCGAAAACTGACATATCTGTTGATAGGCGAGACGCTAGCACGACCGAGCCTGATATAGCTGCATTCATTGAGAGAACTGAGGAAAGACTGGCCAGTGGCCCAACTAGCATTAGCGTTCGACTATAGGATTAGACCCAGAAGTTCTCACCGCGCTTGTCCGTGTTCATTTGTTGGCATGGCGCTGTAGTCTGCTAGAAGTATGTTCAGGGAAAATAGAATGGCAGATAAAGCCCAGATCGAGTCGGATGATGTGGCCGCAGTTAGGGTCCGCAAGACAGGAGAGAGAGACATCAGGGAAAGAAAGACAAGTATAGAAGACTTGAGAGTGTTAAGGTCTGCAGCTGGAGAAGTAACAGAATGCTTCAAAAATTCAAGTCGGAGGCCTCACGTTTTTCCAAAACAAGTTTATAACGATCAAGAGGTGGAAAAGGTTTCTGAGATTCAAAAAGGCTGCAATAGCTGTAGCCTAGACAAAATGTGCCTATGGACGCCCACAGCAGTCCACGCGGATTGAGGCATCCTTCTCTTAATTTCAAAAAAATGCACAGGAAAATGAATATCGATGAGATGTGCTGGGTTATTGCACATGTGAGCAACAGCAAAGAACAATATGTGTACGGTTTGAAATTTGCTATAACACTGAAGCGGTGGGACAGGTTAAATAGCAATGGCGACTACAAACTCACGGTTCTTCCTCAGGGACTCCAGAAAATATATTGGATGGATAAAATTATCTTCGAACCCTTGAGTTTTCCAGAGAATTTTTGCCCATTCAGTCTGTTCCTGCTCCATTTTAGACCCAGTCGAGTCTTGTGGAATCCTAAGAAAGGGATAGAGAAGAGAACAAAAGAGGGTCTAACAGTTCAATTCAAGGAGTTTTAAACGCGGCATCCCACGATCGTAAAACATAAAACAACTTGCGACCTGCAAAATGCATTCTAACCTTACAACAAACAAGTCTTACTCGATCTAAGTAATCATAATTCTTACAAACCCTGACAAAACATCAGCAGGATGTTGCCAACATAAAGCACCGAGTCAAGCGAGTGGGAAGCATTTCAAGCTTCGTCTCCGTGTGTAGGACAGAAATACTCCCGCGCGTGGAGGAGTTTCATGGCGACTCAAATGTAAGGTTTGACCTAAACAATCCACTCCACAGGCCATTTAAAATACGATATTTCCTTCTTTGGTGTAGTCTATCGGATTAGCCAGCACGTCTGATAGCCATACCCCCAGGAAGTTTGAAACCCGGGGTGTGGGTTCCGCAGGTATTCAAGACCATAAATGGTATAATTCAGCTCAAGAAGCAACCAAGAAAAACCTCAAGGTGCGGATTGACTGTAGTGGGATGCGATAAGATGAACAAAGTGATGGGGTCGGCTAACAAAAAACTAATCCCACTGATCAGAGTCAGCCAAAGGGAACGGTGTGATGAATGAGGAACGTACCACCAAGCGTTGAGGCTGCTGAGGCTCAGGGCGACCTTTGGCGTTCTGCTGCGCGGCCTTGGCAGCAAGCTGACCTGCTTTAGGATTGGAGGTATGGGTTCCCCTTTGCTGGGCCTGGTGGAGTGTTCGAGAATAAAGAAGCAGGAACTCTGAGCACTCAAGGACTGACGGCTTGTATACGACGTTCTGCAGCTTCCGCAGCCGCCGTTCGAGGATCAGGAGCAGATGTTGGAGTAGCTCCACTGGCAGAATCCGAGGGAGCCAATACGGTATGGCCACCTTGGTAGTTGCTCGCCTTGGAACAAAGGGACCCCATCTTGTAAATGAGAGACCTATATTGTGACTAGCTGGATTGCTTTGGAGAGTCACATGGAACTAAAAATGAAAGTACAATATACTACAGATTGCAAGTCGTCAGTCCATTTCTAGTCTGAACCCCGAGGCATTTGCCCCAAATGATGCCCTTGTCTCCCTGGAGCCCAAGCCTTTTTGAAGCCGACTCAGAGCACGCTTCCCAAGTCATATTACCAGAAATCTTACCTCCCACCATCTTCTTCTATTGTGCCAAGGCAGCTCTGCCGCTATTCCCGCTTTCGCGATCCGGGTTTTGATACCGGCAACCAGAAGCAGACCGAAGACGATCAGGAGAAATAAGGTCACAACTAACTGGTCGCGAGGAGAATCGCGTTCTGTCTCCCTGTTCAGTGTCATCTTCAGGCGAGCATATGATTACCTTGCACTCACGGAAACATCGTGCCTCTACATCGCCCTCTTTGCCAGTGGCAGTGTCCGGATTGGTGTCCCCTATAGACGCTCCTGCACAGATAAGTAGGTTTTGGTTCAAACACCATTGCTTTGTGCAAGATAGGCATGGTTGAGATGGATCGTCAGGATTATCTAAATGCAGAATCGTCGAGTTTGCCTGGAAACATATGCCTGAGTGTATTCATGAAACTGAGTTCTATTCGAGCCGGATTAGCTCATACATTTGCAAAAATTAGTGGCCTCCCATTTAGTGAGAATAGCAGTCGTTGTAGACTACACACGGCGTCAAGAGTGCAAAGGCCTGATAAGAATAAACTTACTGCGAGCAACAAAAGGCAGAGGGAGGAACGTTGCATGGGGGAAGGACGATTGTCTGAAAATGGCAAGTCGGGTGCTCGACGCGTTAACATTAATTGTGTTGTGTCTGACTTCCTACATTCACAGGATGTCCACAGAATTCGACGATGTCCTGACAAACCAGCCCGTCGTCATCGACAATGTATGTCTATTCTCTCTCCTTATCACACTACTTCACCTATTGTAGGGCTCCGGGACTATCAAGGCCGGTTTTGCTGGTCAAGACCATCCTAAATGTTTTTTCCCTTCTTTGTATGCTTCAGTCCTTTCGGTTCATGTACCATTGAAAATGACCAGGTGCAACCAGCGTTGGACGTCCAAAGCACACGCGCGTTATGGCTGGGGCTCTCGAGGGTGACACTTTTATCGGACGACGCGCTCAAGAATATCGTGGACTTCTTAAAATCAAATACCCCATGGAACACGGCATTGTCACCGACTGGGACGACATGGAACGTATCTGGAATTGGATTTATGCTGAAGAGCTTGGAACCTTAAGTGAAGAGGTGCGTTCCCATCGTGCAACTTTTCAGTTTGCTACCATCTCATAGACCCTAGCACCCCGTTCTTTTGACGGAAGCTCCTCTCAACCCTCGGAGCAACAGGGATGTCGCTGCTCAAATATTGTTCGATACTTTCAATGTACCAGCTCTTTTCACTTCTGTGCAGGCTGTCTTGTCGTTGTCCGTGTCAAAAGTTAGGCTCTCGTAAAATCTCACCGTCATCTCTTGTAGGTATGCATCTGGGCGGACAACTGGCATTGTTCTCGATTCAGGCGACGGTGTCACGCACGCTGTCCCAGTGTTCGAAGGATTTTCGATGCCGCACGCTATTCGACGCATCGATGTCGCTGGAAGGTAAGCCGGTTCGATTGCTGAGGCTGTTTTATCCTACAATCAATAGGGATGTCACCGACCACTTGCAACTTCTTCTGCGGAAGGCCGGCCACCATCTCCATACAACTGCAGAACGTGAAGTCGTCAGAACCATGAAAGAGAAATGCTGTTACATCGCAATGAGCCCTTCAAAAGAAGAAAAAGATTCCCTTGGACGTGTAGAGGGGTTCAGCCTTCCCGATGGCAATATAGTACAAGTACGCCTTTTGCGTCTATATTTGCTCCTCTGATGCCAAAGAAACTCAAAAGCTTGGTCCTGAACGTTTCCGAGCACCTGAAATTCTTTTTAATCCCGAGCTGATCGGTCAGGAATACGCTGGTGTTCCCCAGGTTGTAGTCGACTCTATCCAGCGGGTCGATTTGGATCTTCGCAAGAGCCTCTTCTCCAACATCGTCTTAAGCGGCGGTAGTACTTTGTGCAAAGGTTAAACTAGCCGTTGAATTTGAGTCTCTATATGCTCAACTCCTACTCAATAGGATTTGGCGACCGGCTCCTGAATGAAGTCAAGAAGCTTGCACTCAAAGATATCAAGATCAAAATTTATGCTCCCCCAGAACGCAAATACTCCACCTGGATAGGCGGTTCTATTCTAGCTGGTCTCAACACTTTTAAAAAGGTAGCCTGAAATTTAACCATTTGCAGTAGCGGGAAATGACAACTTTTTCAGATGTGGGTTTCAGCCGAGGAGTACCAAGAAGATCCTGATATTATCCATAAGAAACTTGGATTCTGAATTTATTCCGAATTTGTATTGCACATTATTCATGGTCTTCATCTTCACATACATTGTCTGCTTGCTAGATTGATACCCATTTAATGATCCATAATATACTCTAAAATAACTCATAAAAATGATTCATAACACCGCATATGGCATAGTATTCATGAATTTGAGGGTACAAGACACATGAAGACAACTTTGATCGCAGTATGTGCAGGCCAAAAGATAGGGTTGAGTTTGAGGCAAGTGATTATTTCTTCTTCGGGGCCTCTGCAGCTTTGGACTTTTTGGTCCCACGGAACTGAAACAATGTGATCAGTGAACTAGATGACAAACGAGAAAAGATACCTTTTTGGCACGATTCTTACGCTCCTTTCGAAGCTTGCGTGACACTATTGGCGGTTTTGTTTGAAGTCCGGACTGTCCGTAAATGAGCCACCAACAAATGATATTGAGGATAGAGATTATACAAACCCGGATCAAACGATGTTTGGGCTCAAATTTCTTTTGAGAGGCCTCGTCGTCATAGATCAGAGCAAAAGCTGTGCTTTTGCCACCACCATACTGTGTTTGATTATGGAATATGACCACACGCTGAGGGTCTGTCTTATAAAGAGTTGCGAGCTTTTGAGAGAGATCGGCCTTGGACACATTGGGGCGGTCCGGATGAAGAACGTCGACAACAAATTGACGGCGCGACAACAGACGGTTTGTGATAAACTTGCGTGTTCTCAGGGTGATAGGTGCAGCGTCAGCCTAAAACAATTAAATGAGCCTTCTAGTTCACCATCTGACCCTATGCCAATGGCAAATGTCCCATCAAGCATTGACTAATTGTATCAGACTCACCATAGCGGTATTCTGTCAGCTTTAGAGATAGATAAAAAAACCGAAATCTAAGTAGTATAATAAACTCACCTTTACCTTGAGACCAAACGGTAACAAAAGAACAGGAGACATATGTGGCTGAAAAGCTGCATAGTTCTTCGGCTGTCACCGAGATATGCTTTCTAAATTCAAGTTTCTTGTTATTTTTACTTATTTTTTTTTAAATTGTAAAATCAATTCTATATTGAGAATAAAAATTTGAAAATCAAGACATATTTTTATTCTAATTAATGAAATCATATATCTTAATATCTTTGTTCAATCCAAGTATACCCCTGTACAAATGCTGATGTGAGAATGACAAGACTCGTACAAATGTTGGTATGAAAAATTCAACCCGATTTGATTATTAGTGTTGCAAACAGTTAGTTGATTCAGGATAAACAGCTACCACATAACAGACAAAACAATACTAGGCTGATTGGGCTATGTAGAGAAGTGTTGGGTAGGCTACTGGAGGTAACATGGAAGAGCTCAAATACAGATGCCCAGCAAGGAGAGTCCAGATTTACACGCCACTTTAAGGGTGTCCTGAGAACATAATGCAAGAAGAGGACGGATGGAATTGATCAATACGTCACTGATGTTTTCAACGGTATCGAGGAGTTTATCAAGAAGGCATTTTACGTCATAGACAACTTCAGGAGCCGTCAATTTATAGCATATATGCATGTCAGAAGAACGCACCAGGGCCGATAACAGGACCAATCCCTGGAATACGATCAACCAGGTCACTCAGATATGATAAAGTGTCCTTATGAACATTTATGAGTTCCTTGATGAGGGTCTCGATGTCGCTGTTGCGGTCGTAATAGTCTAAGCCCTTCGAGCGCCCGAAATAGTCAAGTTTCGATGAGATGCAAAGCAGATTACTGTGATAAAGCCTTAGACCATTGACCAATGTGTCCTCGAAACCTGGCGAGCCATCCGAGAGTTTAGCTATGGCAAAGTCAACTACGACCCTTTCCCCGATGATGAAAACATACACAGGCTCAAGGAGTTGACTAGAAAATCCTGATAACAACTGTTCATCTTCCGATATGCCTCGTCATATATCCGGTGATCTTCTGCGACATCTCGCTTGCCAATATCAGAGGCGGTGAGTATTTGAGGAAATCGAGCAACAAGACTACTGTCCAGAGAATGGCGACGAGTTTTATCCCGTATAGATGGGTTACGCATGTAATCAGAGGCCGCTAAAGGTAAAGCCGACGCAAAGGATTCCAGACAGAGTCCCGCCAGAAGAAGCCAGGCCACAGCGCGCAGCACCATGATAGATCGAAAGATGTACATCACAAAGACTGGTGATCGACGCTCGCGAGATGAAGGAATGGCAGCGAAACGTTGGCTGGTAAACACGAATTGTATCGAAACAAGATTGGTAAATTGTTTGGTAACCTTTGGTGAGGTATAGATTATCAGGTGACTCAATATTTTTGATTCAGCATTTCTATAAGCAAGCTATTTCTAAGACGCGGAGGGCTTAAATATGGCCCGTTGACTAGGGTGTCTACAGGGTGCCAGAGGCATATGGTGTGGGCGGAGCTTAATGGTAGATAGGTGGGATCGAAGGTGTTATCATGGCAATAATCAGAAGGGAAAGGAGAATCTTATTGTCTTGAGCTGGGTGATACCATTTGAGGGCCCGTCCTCGAATCTCTCCCCAGAAAATACTTCCAGTGGTATGTCATCGATAGTTGATTTCTGTCTCGTAGGAGGGCCTACTCCTGATCTAGTGTAAGCGTTGGATTTGATTCTGCAACGGCTTAGACTCCTTTGAGGGTGCCGAGGATGTCAGGAAGGTTTACGGAGGGTGAGACCTCCTCTAGGATATGTCGGTAGTCTCTGTAGAGTCACGAAGAATGTGGGTGTGCGTAGTGATCTTGTTGCGGGTGGGCGACTCAATACAAACGTGCCCCTTGCCAAAGCGTGACCGTTTCCACAGGGTAGGGACTCCTCTTGGATCCACAGATAGGTATTTCATCAAATTTGTATTGGGCAAGGATCTTCGATACCAACCATTCTTGTTATCTGACATCATCTACACATGTCACGGATGGGTACGAGGGCCATTCAAACTTTCGAGGTGAGTAAAGTGCCTCAAATTCAAGTCGCATTGAGGGGCATTACGTCTTTACAGTTGCTACATTGTCCTAGAGAATGAATCCGGGATGACCGAAACATCGAATGTAGGTATGAAGTGACAATAATTGTCCATTTTTGTTTCGCCGTACTGGTCAGAAGCTATCGGCAATTTTCGGAGCCCTCCTGCGCCTATGACCGTACCCATTTCCGTACCCATTACCATTGCCGTACCCATTACCATTGCCGTACCCATTACCATTGCCGTATCCATTACCATTACCATATCCATCACCATTGCCATATGTCGGAGTAGGAGGCGTAATGGGAGTAGCAGATGGCTTGTGTGTGGTAGAATGAGACCCAGGTTGTGGCAGGCACTGATAAAGTGCATTGTACCAGTTGTAGCCTTTATTACACTGGGGTTGAGGTTGGTTGTCCTGAGGAGGGTAACGAGGTACACAGCAATTCTTAATAAGGCTCCAGTAGTGGCTGCTGGGGGGACAGGAAACACCCTTTGGAGGAAATGGGGGATTAGTTACTCCCCCGTTGGGCAAACAACATTGTTTATCCTGCCACCTTTACTCGTTCAGTACGCAATCTAGTTCGAAACTGAAATTATTCACCAAAATTCGGTAGACTCACAACTGTCCTTCAGGTTACTAGCCATAGCAAAATGAACAAAGGCAGAAAAGGCGACAAAAATAATTGAGAAGCGCATGATGGATTTAGGAACAAGGAGTGACAAGGTTGAAGACAGAAGCCAAGAGGAAAGAATGAGCATCATCTCCGAGTGTTCTGTTTTATAGGGCTTCTTTGTTTAATGTATTTAAATTTTTGTGCCTTGTACCTAAGCACGGCTTGACTTAAGCGGTTTAGCGGACAAGGTGTGGATAACATTCACTAGCCATTTATAGGAATCTAGCAACCGTTACGGGGACCTCAAAAATCAATCATTCCTAGTATAATTAAGTCTGTCATCACAGACTTTCAGGAGAACTCTGATTACTTCCGATGCTATTGGAATCTGCTTGTTTAAGTGCGTATAGAGACTAGTAGAGGGTAACTACAGGTTGATTCACTAGACCAAGAGGGAATCCTCTCAGGTTCACCTTGATGAACTTGCTGAAAGAGCTATTTGCAGTGCTCGAGATGCGAAATACCGTACGTCTGCGTCAGAATCATTCTTCTGTTGCTCTAGGGTAGGAAGAATGAATTCTTGAATAAACTGACTTCCGTCTGGCGTAAGACTGAACATTGGGACCATTACTTCGAAAGACTTGGCTACGTTGAAACGAATGTTGGGGATAGGGTCATTGGATAAATCTAGCAGAAGCCCAGCGATGTCATTACGGATTATCTCTGGACTCAAGGATGGTGAAATTATCTGTATTGGGATACGAGTCAAAGATAGGAAAATATGAGAAAAATGTCAACACTAACCGTGATAGCTTGGATCGTGGTCATCCTGAAGAGAAAACTAGGATGGGACCCCATGCCAACCACTTTGGGTACGATGGCAACTCGCGCCCAGTCCACGCCGAAAAGCTCGGTCAGTTTCTTGAGATTGACAGTGGCGGCTTCCCGAATGCTATACACAGAATCACCCAGCCAAGACATACACAAGTTGCCTAACTCTTCATCAAAGAAAGGTCTGCCAAACTGGGTTGCCAGGAGGGGGATGTACTGGATTATGGCCTGCCGAACGCGCCAAGATTTATCTTCAGCTAATTCCACGATAGCAGGAAGCAAGCTATCGGACAACAACTCAATCCCAATTACTGACCAGGATCGTAGATCAGCAAATGTAAGTCAGATACAAAGGACACAGTACCGTCGTTGATAATTTCAAGTTTACTGATAACATTGAGCCTAACCTCAGAGAAATCGTCTTTGAGGAGATGTAGAAAAATGGGAAGAAGGTGTTCAATGGTAGGTTCCCTAGTAAGGAGTGGAGCAAGACCGTGGATTTGGTTTGCCAGGGCCGCACGGACATGCTGAGACGCATCTTGGGAAATGTCTCGGACACAAGGAAGGACTCGAAGCAGTGTAACCTTTGTGCCAAGATGAGCGGAAAAACCTAAGAACGGAAGTTAGCAGTCATTGTGTGATGTTTGTATACAGCTCTACCTGAAATTTGTGTCGCAGCTGCAGTTCGGACTTCTGCTTCATTATCTTTAAGGAGTTGGATATATTGGCCGATCAACTCGTCCCGTACGAGTTCAGTCCCGACAGCGTCCGCAAGCTTCAAATTGTTAAGTTCAGACAACCATAATAAATAAAGGACATGATGTGTACCTCATTGAAATGACTGGCTGTCATGTATCGCACTCTCCAGCATTTATCGTTTGTACTTTGTCTAATCTGCTTGAGCAGTAACTCATGCTTCGGCAGAAGTTGTCGCGCAAGGACAATGAGAGTTGTGACTGTCAACAGACGGACAGAATCTTGATCATCAGCCTGGAGTCTTCGATATATTGGTAAGCCATCCGATATCATGTCTTGTTCAGAGAATTGCTTGAGCAAGGGCTATATCTAGTCATCAATAACTAGCTATACCATCGGGATGATAATCACTTACACTCAGAGATTTTGCAGCGGCTCTGCGAACCATCGGTGTATCATCCGCCCCGAGTGCTGTATACCCCCTACGCAAATCCTCCTGTAAGGCATGGGATACTTTGGAGTAAATAGCTGGGTAAAGGGTCGCCGCAGAAGTTCGTGACGTGAACCACTCGCCAGATGAGAGTCGTTTGAGTAAGGGAATATAATATTGCTCAGTCTGATTTTGTGAAAGAATAGCACCTATTTTCGTTATTGACTCAGCTGCCTAGATTTCAAGGTAATTCGTCGGTAGGAATCAAGATATGAGTTGAAACGCGTACCTTATCGCGCACAAGAGTTTCCTCCACTGCCGATAGATGCTCTAAAGGACCAAGGATAACATGTGCATGCTCTGCACCACCAACATACTCTTCGAAGTTCTTCCCCAGCTCTTCCGCCAAGGCGAGTAGGACTTCATCTTCGTCATCAACAGAATCTTGAAGAAATGGTATCAGCTCTTCGCGAGCACGATCTGGGCCCAGCGCCAGTGCTATTGTTGGAATACAATGGATTGCATTTAAACGAAGCTGGACATCTTCAGACCGCAGCTCATCCATGAGGATGGCAATCGGGGCGATCTGGTGCAGATAGGTCAGTCAAGTTTGACGTATTATTGCACATTAAGCCGCACATCTTCCATTGACATCTGGGAATCCATTATTTCCTTTGCAATACAATCCGAAGCGGAAACAAAATGCTGCTTTGTAGAAAGAAGAGGTATTGAATTACAGAGCATGTCACGTGATCAGGGAACTGCAACAAGCTAGGACTAGGATAGGATGTGGTAGGTGAACTACGCGAAACCTCTAGTTTTCCCCTGCCTGTTTCTTTAAGCAGTAAAAGATAGGGAGACTGAAAGAAATGTAGAGATGAGAACAGAGAAAAAGATGAGAAGAGGATGTATGGATGTGCAGCATGGCCAAGACTACATGAATTTATATCTCATGATATATTAGCTAATATGTGAAATTGATCCGGACGCTGCCGAAATAACCTGCTTTCATGCCAGTGGAACGATCGGAGGATAAAGTTATACTTCAGCATCCCAAAGTATGCATTTTTATGTTTGTGTTATGTTCTATGTTCTTTGAAAAGACGAGGATCACAGGGTGCTTCTGTCGAGGTTCTTCATTATGGTGCAACCGTTATATCCTGGAAGGCAGGAGGCCTCGAACGACTTTTCGTGTCCTCGAAAGCTGTCTTAGACGGTTCAAAGCCTGTGCGGGGTGGTATACCTGTCGTTTTTCCATGCTTCGGAGCCGGTATACACTCTGAACACATGAAGCTCCCGCAGCATGGGTTCGCCAGAAGCGAGAAGTGGACATTTGATGGTATCGCTAGGGACAATGACATCGAGGTTTCCGTCAAGTTCAGTGAGTGCACTTCCCTGATCATACTTTGTACTTGCTTTGAGCTTATATCTCGAAGCCCTGAAATCATCGACCCAGATCATGACTAAATATGAACCTAAATTTGAAATTTCATACACTGTCACTCTGTTTGAAAATCAACTCGGCACTAATCTCACTGTTTACAATCCGCCAGACAGCATCAAGGAGCTCGAGTTCCAGGCTCTTCTTCACAATTATTTCCGAGTCCCTGCAACCTCCGTCAGGATCACTCCATTGCAAAATGTTGGTTATTATGACAAAACTCGAACTACTGATGAGGAGAAAGCCATCCGCAGAATTGAATTTCGTGCAGAAGTGGACGTTCAAAACTACACAGACTTCGTCTATGAGGACGCCCATGGGGTCTATACTTTAGCGTGGCCAGACGGAAAAATTATCATTGAAACCAAAAATTTCAAAGATGTAGTCATTTGGAATCCGCAAGGAGAGGGAAATAAAATCGGAGACATGGAGAAAGGAGGCTGGTAAGTAGATCAGTTTCTGATCCTGGCTTGCTCGACAAAGATTCCAGGGAGAGGTATGTTTGCGTTGAGCCAGGCCATGTTCGGGGATTTGCGAAGATAGGCCCAGGCAGAGAGTGGAGTGGGCAGCAGATGCTGACTGCCGTCAAGCTCTAGACTGGTATTAATTTGTCAGGTACAGGTACAATGCAATGTACAATGTAATGGTGGATGCGTGAAAAGATCACTTTTGAATGCTTGACAGAATACTATGGTTTTGGCCACTTTCGGGGTCCACACGGGTTTTTGGCCACTTTTGAAGATAACAAGATTCAAAGTGCAGAAGTCGCTTCTGAGAGCGATAAATTTATACATATAATCTATGGTGTATTCTACAGTTGAATATCTAGCAACTTGTGCTTCAGGATGACGATCTTGTACAATCTACTCTGATTACCCAATTTGGACAGGGAGCTGACCAACATCACACTTTGCCATTCAAGTTTCAATTTGGTTGATCCCAATCAATGCATCGAGTATGGCCTCATTTCAGCATGCCACCAAGCAGCCTCGTTTCACTGTCCTATTCAGCACAAGACGTCGTGAAGCACCCATGCCAGCACTAGCATTGGAGGGTGGCTTGATACAGAGTAGTGCTCACTCCTACCCATCAAATCCAAGTCCACCTTGTTGTAAAGTGAAGCAGTTCATTTTCTTTTCTTTTCTTCGTCTCCAAGCACTCATTTATCTCATTCATGCTTAGTAAGCATATAGTTGTGCCACATAGTATGACTTAGAAACCTCAGTTCAGTGTTTACAGAAACTGAGGTATATTTCTTTTTCTTCTTATTTGATATAAAGATAGCTGATTGTATCTAGACTTTTGTCTGACAGGTACAATAAAGGTACAATAATATTAGTTCAGTGTTTACAGGAACTGAGACTTTTGTCTGACAGCTTCCATCAATCTCTGTCTGCAATAATAGGTTATAGGCCCCATTGTCTAAACCAATAATAGATGAGAAGAACTCAAATTATTTAAAACCACACATTATATCAAGATGAGCACAAATCTAGACTCTATATCCAACTGTGTCTATGACATCCCTCATTTAGACAATATGGGGTCAAATTACCATGATGTAATGACAAGGTAGGTCAAAACAACTTCCTTATCACACTCAATGTTAAGAGAGAAACAAAGAGAACTCGATAGAGTTCCTCTGTGGATTGCTCTACCTACTTATACACAATTTCTATTTGTCTATGTATACACTTAAGTAATTTTCTACAATCCTTCCAGAATGTTCTATCATATGATCTGTCATGTGAGCAGATCATGTGATCCCTATTTTATCTTATCTCCCATTCTATTTTTAGAACCCCTTATCTAATCCATCCAAAAATAAGTTCTATTCTTCCTACCCCTCTAATCATACAATTTTAGATTTGGATAGGTTTATGACACATAACTAGAAATACAGAGTTTCAACTATTCTGTATCTCAGAGGTCTAATAGGAATTATCTAAGGAACTGAGCAATGTCCACCAGAAATAGCTACAGATCCAAAGGACCAATCTATTGTTACTGCTGCTTATGAAAAGTGGCAGACACTATAATAACAAGCTAGTTGAGACTATCTTATCATACTCAATGTTTATGAGAGAATAAAGAGAACTCAATGGAGTTCTTCTATAGATTGTTCTATCTACTTATACACAATTGCTATTTGTCTATGTGTATGCTTAAGTAATTTCCCATAATCCTTCTAAAAGATTCCATCATATGATCTGTTATGTGACCAGATTATATGACCTTTATCTTATCTAATCTTTATCTCTCATTCTATTTTTAGAACCCTTTGTCTAATCCATCAAAGAAGAGTTCCTATTCTTTCTATCCCTTTAATTGTACAATCTTTGAACTGGGCTAGTTTATAATAAGCATGCAATTATTAGGCCAAAACAGAGATTACTGTGAACTTAAAGCAGAAGCCACTCAATGCTGTTACTCTATACACTTTAGCATCAGAGGTATGGAACTACTTGGAGAAGTGCTATGAAGAGAAAGAACAATATATAATAATCTAATTTGTTATGAAATGGCAGATGAGCTAGACAATCTATAGTGGCAGATTATTCTATTTCTATTTCTTTTCTTTTAATTAGATAATATTGAATATGCATAGGACATTGTGACTCAAAAGGGATGTATAAGATATAATAGCTAGGCAAATACTTATAAATACGCTGATGGGGGTGAATGAGTAAAGGTAGTTTAAGAATTCAATGTATAAGGAGGGAAATGAGGTTTTGAATAAGAATATAAATGTGCTTTACTGTCCTTACAAAAGTAGGTACTACCAAGTCAGAGAATCAAAATCTCCAAGTTGTTCCACAATTGTGTGCAATCAAGTAGATACTAGAGAGGTAATCAAATATAAAAAGGAGGGGCTCACAAGATAGTAAACACTTGTTATTAGCCACTAGAATGAAAGAAATGTTTTAGTTTTCACTTGAGAGTACTCTTACTGGTTGGATCTCAAAGGTATGCATTTCTCTCACACTGTAGCACTACTATCCAAGGTACTAGTCTAATAGGCTAGCTGGCCATTGATACAGCAGTCCTACCTAGATCTCATGTTGCCCTCATGTAAGCTCACTCTCAACTGACAGTACAGTTGGCAACTTACTCTGAAAACACGTAGTGAGCAGTTTAGCTCTTAGTCCAAGTAAATACCCAAGTCCTCCTTTAGAGTGGGTATTCCTTGAGGGAAGTTTTATAGAGTTTTTATAAAAAAAAAGAGAGAAAAAGAGCTTTTAGTCATTCAAGTTGAGTTTTAGCTCTAAAGCAACAAAGGACAAAGATGGGGGTTCTTCTTTTTTTTCTCTCTTCATGTTACTAGAGTATTATATTAGTATTACAAAGCCCAGAATACAACAAACAAGATAAAAAAGAAATCCTCCTGATTACTTGGAAAGGCAGATAGAATGAGTTAAGTCTGTATCCGATCATGCAATAGCTACTTTCCGTACTCCCTATCCATTTCCTACCAACTTTATTACAAATGGTCACTTACTGAGTTTGTGATTGAAGAGTTCTTTGATTCTCAAGTAAGGTAGAATAAGCAACAAAAGATGTTGTTAAGTCTGAGGTCTAATCCTCAGACTAGAATGCTTTATATACAGAAAATGATGGTCTGTGCACTTGGACAGAGCATCACATGTTCTACTGCCTATTGTTCTACATATGGCAGTCCTTTTATGTCCAGAATAGCGATAACTTAACCATATAAGGGGCTGTCCTTGTTTGTGTTCAAGGATTGATGTGTTGTAATGACAAGGCTAGTCGAGACGACTGTCTTATTACACTCAACATTAAGAGAGAACGAAGAGAACTC